>ERZ791743.47-NODE-47-length-129075-cov-120.672888_pt1 | contig 129075 bp, 111 predicted proteins | sample MGYA00509952_ERZ791743 | MGnify/ENA primary metagenome ERZ791743 (study PRJEB30046, sample SAMN00792040) | human gut metagenome | study: EMG produced TPA metagenomics assembly of the A metagenome-wide association study of gut microbiota in type 2...
CCTCCTTTCAATTTCAGAAGCCTCGATTACGAAAGTAGTCGGGGCTTTTCTGTTTTTGCTTGATTTATATCAAACCTAAGTGTTACTAAGTGTTTAATTACGTAAAAATGCGCTGATAATCAGCCGATTACTTGCATAATTCGATTTTTTTTTGTATCTTTGCAAACGATAAGAATAAGGATACCAGTATCTTGTGCTTTTTGTTGTGTGAGAAGGTATCCATTAAGGTATCTAACGGGACTGAGGTGAGCAGCCTTTCTTTTTCTCACAAGTTGCCACCGCGAAATCTCTGATGTTGTATTTCAGCTTTTCAGGTTCCATAAAACAATTAATATGAAGAGAATAACAATGGTATTAGTCAGCATGTTAATGCTGACATTAGAAATTCATGCAGCGTCGGCTGCAACATCAGGAAATGTATCCTCTACCAGCGAGATGGATTGGACTCCAGTGATGGACGCTATCATTCAGGTAGAGAGTAAGGGTGATCCGAAGGCTAAGAGCGGTAACTCTGTAGGTGTGATGCAGATCACTCCAATTTTAGTAGCAGAATGTAATAATATTCTGAAGCGCAAGAAATCTAAGAAGCGCTACACTTTGGCTGATAGATATAATGTAGCTAAATCTAAAGAAATGTTTCTATTGATTCAGAGTGTCTACAATCCTCTTAATAGTATCGAGCACGCAATCCGTTCATGGAATGGCGGCAATCATTTCAGTAAGAAGCGTACTCAGAGATATTTCGAGAAGGTAATGAAACTTTTGAAAAAGTAATTCTTTTTCCATAAGGCCCGATTGTTCTGAAAAAGAGCAATCGGGCTTGCTTTTTACTCGTTTTCGCCTCTTTTATGTACGTTTTGTTGCTATTCTGTTTAATAACTGTTAAATATATGCATATTTCTGACAAAATGTTTGGCGGGGTCGGAAAAAAGTCGTACCTTTGCACTCGCAATTCAGAAATGAGTTGATTATATCGCGGTGTGGAGCAGTTGGTAGCTCGCCAGGCTCATAACCTGGAGGTCGCATGTTCGAGTCCTGCCGCCGCAACAATGATCGGGTAAGAAGTTGGTCAACAACATTCTTATCCGATTTTCCGTTTTGAAACGGGACTTTTTAGATTTAGCAGATGTTTAATATCATTGGCCAGTAAAACGGACAATGAAAAAAAATGAATGCAAAAGAAATCGATTTTTTGAGTTCGCGTGAAATAGTAGGATTCACGCTTCCTGTGTTGCATACCAAGGGCGGGTACTGGTATGTTGACTTTTATGCTCGTGACCCAGTTTCCGGTGTAATGAAGCGCAAGAAGTATATGCTCAACAAGTATAAGTCTGATCATAAAAAGCGTATGATGGGCAGTCTTCTTATTCACAATATTACTGCGAAATTGACAGCAGGATGGAACCCATGGGTGAATGCTGACCAGTCGCGCCAATTTACGGAAATACCAATAATTTTTAGTAGATATAGAGATTATATTAAGTCGATGACTAATAAAAAGTCGATGAAGGAAAAGACCTCTATTGACTATCTCAGCCGCCTCAAGATGCTCGAAACCTTCATAGAGGAGTGTAGGAGTATCAAATATGCTTATCAGATAGACCGAGCCTTTGCCATTGACTTCCTGGATCATCTGATGTATGATCGTGATGTATCAGCTACAACCAGGAATAACTATCGTTCCTGGTTTGTCTCGTTCGGTACTTGGCTGATGGATCGAAAGTATATTTCCGAGAATCCTGCCATCGATATTCGCAATATTGCGCAAACAGAGAAGTTCCGGAATCCATTGACTCCTGGAGCTCTCAAGAAGATGAAGGATTATCTCTATACTCATGACAAGCATTTCCTTCTGGCTTGTCTCTTTGAGTATTATACTTTCATCCGTCCGAATGAGTTGACCCAGATAAAGATCGGAGATGTATCTATCAAGAATCAGACTGTCTTTATCAGTTCTGCCATCAGTAAGAACCGCAAGGACGGAATGGTTGCCCTTAATGATGAAATCCTGAAGCTGATGATAGAACTGAAGATCTTCGAGCATCCTAGCCATTGCTACATTTTCGGAAAGAGTCTGAAACCTGGTGAAAAGAGAGCGGCTTATAATCAGTTGCGAGTAGAGTGGGGCAAGATGCGTGATGCCATAGGCTTTCCTAAGGAGTATCAGTTCTACAGTCTGAAAGATACCGGCATTAGAGACTTAGCCAATGCTCAAGGTATAGTTGTTGCTAAGGAGCAGGCACGACACTCTGATATATCTGTGACTAATCGCTATATCAAGAATCAGATGAAAGTAAACGAGGAGACTAAGCACTTTAAAGGTGGGCTTTAGTCTCCTCGGAGATTACGACATCATGTAAAAGTAGCCAACGAAGATTGGCTCTATCTGGTCATCCTTGACTTCCAACTCGATTTTTTCGCATACATATTTCTTGTTATGTATGATGTAGGTGTTGGAAGGATCAGGGATGACTTCGCTTTTGAACTTAACCTGGAGACAGTTCTTGTTGTCGATCTTGAGACCGTTATCATGTAAGCAGCCTAGAGTAACAACATCATTAGTAGATTTCGTACAAATCGACAGAGAGTAAGGATACTTTTCTTTAAAGGTACCTCCTCCGTTTCCACCAAACCCTCCTTCGGTACTACCACAATATTCTTTATTTATTCGGTAGTCGGTTTTGAATTTTGGCCACCTAGACTTCGCTCTAACCCAACTAAATTTGTTGTCAACTTGTACTTCTCCTGGAATAATGAAGAATATATTCATGCATTCCTGATCATCTTCGGACTTGTCGAGTGTTGACTCATCATCTATCGCATCCTGCACGGATGTGTAGCTGTAGCCGTCATCATCAACATCGCACTCCTTTGAATCCGTCTCCTTATCATTGGGTATTGAAAGAAGGCATCGCTTCTCGTAGTAATTATCTTCGCCTATGATTGCTGTTTTGAAATTGATATCTTCTACAACTTGTGCTGCAGGAGATATATTAATATCAACATAATCATCAGAAGAACTGTCTCTGATTAATGGTGACCATACGCCTGCCAGCTGCCATGTTTTCGAACCGCCCTCATTCTCAACATATATGTAGTAACTACCATTACACTCAATGATGGTCTGTCTTTTTTGTTTTTCAGACCATGACTGTGTTGTCCCTTTGAACTGATTTTGCGGGTCCCAGGTAGCTGTACTATGGACTATTTTAAAATTCTCGAAGACTTTTTTTGAAATAACTTCATAGTTATCTCTGTTTGCAGAATCACCCAGATTATACTCCAGATTTGCTGTAGATGACGTGGAGAAGGATCCATCTTCATCGTAATCCGTAGTGTATTCATCCAAAGGCTCGATCTCTACAGAATCTGCGGTTGTCAGTTCTGATGCATTGATAACAGAGCAGGTCTTCCTGATATCATCAAAGACGATGGTGGCATTGAACAGCTTGCGGAATTCCTCTATAAAGGTATAGCTTGACCAATGAGGTAGTGCTTTACGGAGTTCTCTGGTCTTGTAAGCTGAAGCAATATACAGGAGATTCCATGGTTTGCAGTCAAAGTCATTGCGCTTGAGCGTATATCCTTCGTACTCCACCACCTTGCGAAATATGTACATCAGGTTGGGCTGAACAGCCAAGTTCATGACAAATGGCGCATTGTAGCCGATGAACTGCTTAGTTTTATCCACTCCAACAAAATTAGCAATCATATCATTTGTTTCGTCCCGTACAGGTACGAAACACCATTTACCTTCTACTCCCAGGAACTTCGACTTATCTTCATCAAGTCTATAGATGTCATAGATCTTTTGAAGGTTTTTAAATCCCTGAGACCAGCCCTTGTCGACAGTATAACCGGGTTTGTCAGCTGTGCCAAATGTTGCGATTTCATCGATATAATGCTTGGTCATCCTGTCATTATACTTGATGCGGGATTTTCCGCCCACAATCTGCAGTTTTATTTCAGCCTCCGTTACGCTGATGATGGTTCCTACACCCGATAGAATCAAACGACCGCTCACGTACAGTTTGCAGTCATTAAACTTCTGGGTAACCTTAGATACATCGAAGCGGCTAACATTGTGGAAAACTCTACGGTTATCCATAATCGACATCGGAAAGTTAATGTCGTATGAATATTCTCCATCGTCCGTGACGTACTGGTTGGCGTATGTTAACTTGATAGATTGGCTGGCAGCCGGATAGGCTGCCATACCATTAATAACACATGTAATCATAGGCTATTTGTTTGATTTCATTTTCTGATATTGACTCCATTTGCGGTCGAAACCATCTGGACCCGTAATGACCACGTATGATTTGATGCCCAGATTGAGCTGTTCATTGAGCCTTTCAATGGTTGAACTCACGTTATCGAGAGATGCACCTACCTGTTCGTTGTCTGCATTAACATTGACAACAGGTGCAACAACGGCAGCGCTGCCAGTTCCCATTGCACGACTTACGTCTTGGGCTGTGAGCGATGCCACGGTATTATTGCGCTGTGCTGCATCGATGAGCCGAAGGGCAGGAAGGAGCTGAGGATTATTCACAGCGTTATGATTCGCCACGAACTCGCCTGCATGAACCACGCCAGCTTCTTTCTTCCAATGACCGGGACCAGTGAAACCGCCCTCATAATATCCTGCTGCCTCTGCCTGATGCTGTTTTTTTATTGTGGCAATCTGAAGCATACCGGCAGCAGTAGCGAGTCCGGCGGCTATAGGGGCGATGATGTAGCCCACTGTAGGGATTGCTGCAGCTGAAGAGTAGGCATTGATAGCCGACATAGCGGTAGAAGCGACTGCTTGAGCAATCTCTATCTTCATCGCTTTCTTGTTAGCTTTAGTCTTTGCCGCAGAAATCTCCTTGTCTCGTTTCGCCTCGAGTCGCTTCTTCTTGGCAGAGTTATTGCCGGCAGCAGAAATCTGCTTGTCGTAGTTCGCCTGAATCTTGGCTACCTCCAGGTCGGAACATGCCTGAGAGTAGGCTGAAGCTGCTCCCATCATACTGCTGATACTACTGAAGGCTGCACCTGCTATGGCTGCAATATTCTTATAGGTCTCTTGATTCATCTGTTTCTTGGCATCCTGGTATGCCTGTTCGCTGATCATATCTTCTTCTCGAAGCTTCTGAAGATTATCATTAACCATCTTCTGCTGCTGGATGGCAGCAATGGCGCCTCCCGCAATGGTGGCGAGATTATCTGATCCGAGCGAACCGCTACGGTCATCGGTCTGTCTAGTCATCTTCTTGGCGGTATCGAGAGCGGTGGTTGCATCGTCTTTTGCCTGATCTTTGGCGTCCGGCTTGTAGGATGCATACTTGTTGGCGATGCCCATCTTCATGCGCTGATACTCCTCTTCGCTTACAAGACCAGCCTTGTGAACCTCATCCAGTCCTGCAAGCTCCAGCTGCATCTGCTGTTCATTGCCGAGGGTGAGATACTCCTGCTTGAGCTGCATCAGCGTGTCATCGTATTGCTTTTGGCGGTCATACTGGTGCTGCTGTTCACTGCGCTCAATCTCTCGGGCTATCTGCCAGTACTCGTCAGAGGACTTCAGATAGAGTGCCTGTTTCTCTTTGAGAAACGTCTGGTCGAGTTGAAAAAGCGCCTCATTGATAGCACTCTCGTTATGATAGAGGTCGGAGTCCTTATTGTAATATTCGGCAGTGATGGCCTGTTCTGCCACTTGCCGGTCGTACTCCAGGTCCTGAAGGTCTTGTGTCTGCTTGCGCTCATAATCGGCAGAGATCTTCTCTTTCTGGGCATTCAGACGCTTGTACTCCTCACTCTCAGCCTCTCCGTATTTGCGAAGGATGTCCATGCGCTGCTGAAGTCCCTGCTCCTTAATCTTCGCCATGCGGTCGTTGTATTCTGCCAGGCGAATCTGACCGGTAGAGTAGAGGGTAGTGGCTTCCAGCTGCTGAGCCTCGGTACTTTTCTTGGCATCATCCAGCTCTTTTTTGAGGTCTGCCTTTCGCTTGATTTCTGCTTTACGTGCAGCAGCTTCACGCTTCTTTTGCTCCTTTTCGGCTGCTTTACGCTCCTTCTCTGTTGTGTAATGACCGGTAGAGCCCGTTGTCCTGTTCGTTCCTGTGCTTTCGCCTTGGAGACTCTTCTTTTCTTTCTTTTTATATAGTTTCTGGAGATTTGCATTCTTCCTGAGTTCTGTGTTATAATAGGACTCTTCTGCATTGAGTTGCTGTTGCAGGCTCAGGTTTTCCTTGAGTCTCCGTGTATGAATCTCCTTCTGCTTCTCATTACTCTTTAATGCATCATTCTGTTCAATGAGCTGACCGGTAAATGCATCTGCTACAGCTTCGCTTTCATATCGTTCAGGATGTGACTTACGTTCGGCATCAACTGCTTTAAGAGAGTGGCGTATTTTACTTTCTTTAAGTTTCAGCTCCAGTTTCTTTTTGTTGATTTCAACTTTGCGCTCATATATAGCTTCTGCCATCGCCGCGTTCTCCAGCTCTTTGATATAGTTCTGGATTGCAATCTGGTTGTCATTATAGAGCTTTCCTTCCTTGGATATAGAAGCATGATACTCCGGAACCAGTTTCTGCATGGCTGCGATAGCTTGCCTGCGCTCATCTACGGTGTAGACGTTGGAATGGATAACTTTGTTAAGCATATCCACTTTGTTGCGTTCATCAAGAGTTGCATCAGATACTTTCTTTGCGAGACTTGCCTGTGCTTCCGCAACCGCCCTGTTGTTCTTTGCTTCTTGTGTGCTGTTACGCATAGCTTCATTATACGAAGTAAAGGCTTTAACAGCTCCATAAACCGCAACTCCTACCACCGTAAGAACGGTGGCGAGTGCGGCCCATGGATTAGTAAGACTGGCTAAGCGGGCTGCCCTCATTACAACGATATAGCCTTGCACGCCCTTTGTTAAATACGCCCATGTAGCCTGCAGGGCTACCATGGCAGCACGCAGAAGGGTTGTTGTAGCTATATATGCTTTGTCTATGGCAGCTGCGTATGTAGTAGCTGCTGCTTTTAGCTTGATGGCTATAGTTTCCTTATACCAAAGAGCCGTGCAGACAGCGATGGCGGAACCTAATATTGTGAGCTGTTTGACGTGGGTGAACGTAAAAGTTATCAATGTTGATAACACATGTATGCCTATGCTCAGGGTAGAGATGGCATATCTGGTTACTGGGATGAGCTGTTCACCCAGTTCTACAGTGAGGTCTTCAAAACGTTTCTTTGCCTTATCCAGCTGGGCTTGCACAGTATTGTTCTGGACATTGAACTCATTGATGACACTTGTGCCTGAAGCGTATGACTGGGTAGCGAGATCCTGGGCAGTTCTTACCTGGTCCAGGTGTGAAGCTACTGCAGAGAGAACGCCAACGGCACGAGTACCATTCAGCTGCATCTCTTCAAACATAGGAGCCATTTCAGCGAACCCACCTCTAGACTTCATGGCAGAAAGAAATGTCATCAATCCCTCATTTGCATTGGTCTTCATCAAGTTTGAGAACTTCGTGACTTCTACACCGGCAATCTTTGCGAATTTAGCCGGTTCCTGATACATCTTGGTTATAAGCTGAGAGAACACAGTAGCAGAGGTTGCCTCTTCCTGCATATTCTGATCGAGTGCAGAAGCGAGACCCATCAGTTGCGCTTGAGTCATGCCTGCCTGGATGCCTACACCGGAAAGATCGGCGGTGAAATCGACTATATATCCGGCATTGGCTGATGAATTCTGGGCGAGTTCATTGACGGCAGAACCAGTGGCGAGCATTGCACCACGGAGTCCTTTGGTCTTATCTTCCCCGAACATCTGAGCAAGTTTGCCAATCTTGTCGACCGCTCCTTCTCCCAAGTCATCGCCTAGCGCAACGTTAATCTTGTCGGCTCCATCAACAAACTCTTCAATCATATCCTTGCTGGTGATGCCCAGGCGACCGGCAGAACCAGCCAGTTCATTGAGCTGCTCACGAGCCGTACGGGTGTCCATTCGCTTGAAGTCTTCGTTCATCCGGTGAACCTCTTCATCGGTCTGACCTGTATATTTGCGGACGTTTGCCATGGATTCCTCCATATCGGCATAGGCTTGGGCGCATTTTCGGATGGTCATAGAGAGTCCTGCGTATGCAGCGATAATCTGCGATACAGCCCCCCAGTTGGTATTGAGCACGTTTACGAAACGAGACCAAAGACTTGTTGTTTCTTTTGACTCGCTATTGATGGCATTCATCTCTCGCTTAACCTCTTTGAGCTTTTGCTGAAGCTTTTTCCATTCCTCAGAATTACGCTCGACAGCTCCTGAGCGTAGCTGCTTTTGTACTGTTTTCATTACAACAGACAATTCTTTATATGAGGCAGAAGAAAGATTGTTGAATGTTCTATTCACCTGCTCTTGGTTGGTTCGCAATGTCTTGAGTGAAGCATTTATTCGATTTATCTCTTTATCGAAAGCCTTGGTGTCATCTCCTTTTTTGAATGCATCAGTCTTTTTTTGCTTAACTTGTTCGAGCTGCTTTTCAAGCAATGCGATAGTCTGTTTTGCTTGTTTGTCATCAAGCAGAACCCGGCCTATGAATGTTTGTGTACTGTTTGCCATAAATGATATTTATTATAGTTTTCTGCAAAGATAAGAATAGCTGAAAAGCTATAAAAATACCATAAAAAAGCCATCGAATGCAACTGTATTCGATGGCTGTGTATATATTAAAGTATTACGCTGTCTTTATTTTGGGATTTTTCAAGAGCTGCATAATTTCTGAGAACTCTTGCAACTTTATTCCTTAAGTTAATTGTATTGTCAGCAAACACAAATTCTTCTTTATCTATACTATGATTTGATACCAATACTGAATATGAATTGCCGTCCTTGAAGAATAAAGACAAGTTATTGTTTGGGCTATACATATCCTCTATAGTAAGCTTTGGCTCATCTTCCATACCCTTGTGAGGATAAGAAGAAACATGCTTCCCCATCCTATTAAGAGTATGGCCAACACCTAGAGTGATGAAAGCTGCAATAGCTGAGAATATCAATATACCTACCATAATTCTAAAGTTTGTCATTATCTTTGTTGCAAATATAATAATAAAAATCAGAATATGCAAGTTTTTTATGTTAAATCTTTGCTTTAACCCTGTTATTTAACTACTTCTATGTATCTCGAGTAGTTAATCCTGGAATGAGGGTTGAAGTTGACGATTTGAACCTTATAGCCTTTTGTCCCCCAGCGCCACCACAGAAACTTGTGCTTGTAGGTGCGGCTGACGATGGTCGTGAGGCTATCGTAGGCGGTATATTGGCATTGTCTGGCAGGGATGTCGATGTTAAGCTGTAGCCATCGGTCTCTGTATGAGAAGACGGAATCGGCAGTCTCTGGGACTGGTGAGATGGGCACTGTGTCGGTCGTGGCAGATGAGACTGTATGGATGGTCTGTGCATCTTTGAGTCGAACCTTGAGGTCTTTGATGAGCTGGGCGTCGGTGAGGTGGAGTTTTTGAAGCTCGTCATATTTCACCTGCAGTGCATTGTTTTGAGCCACAGGCAGGGAGTCTTGGACTTTGTCATACTGAATGTCATAGTTGACGTTTGCCACATTTTGCGTCATGCGGTCGAGGTCTCTCTGCAGAGCCTCGTTTTTGTTAGCCGAACTGATGAAGGCAACCATGGTCGTGATGAGCATGATTGCCAGGAGTGAAATGATGGTCTTTGGAGATTTCATAATTTATGCGATGTCTTTATATTCTTGGATAGCGTTGAAGCATGGGCACATTTTGCGCCAGTTGGACCTGTCTGTGCCCCAGATGTCACGGTGGCCCATGATCTGAGCCGTTGGGAACTTTTGTTTGAGCTTGTGGAGTAGGAGCACAAGAGCGTCTTTTTGCGCTGGTGTGCGGTTATCGATAGGTTTGCCGTCGGCATCGATGCCACCGATATAGGCCACGTTGATGGCGGTGGAGTTGTAGCCCTGGACACCATTGCTGACATGCTCGATGGCGAGGAGTTGGTGGACACCACCATTGGTGTCGATGACATAATGATAACCAGGATTGGACCAGCCTTTTCGGTGGAACTCAGCCTTGAGGTCATCGATGGTCTGACGCTGTGAACCTGCTGTGCAGTGAACGAAAATGCGTTTAATCTGTCTCATTGTTTTTATGATTAAAAAATTTGTTTTTGATATTCTCGAACTTGGCATCGATGGCGATAGCCACGCCAAAGATGGAGCCAGCATACATGAGTGTCTGAGCAAAGTACCAGAGCACGTTGTCAGTGACATCTCGCATCTGTGATGTGAAATAGCTGACGTATGCCAGTACGATGCCAGAGGTGAGCACTACGATGGCTGAGCCGTATTGTATCCATTCTTTAGTATTTCTCTGCATGATATTTTTGCTTTTTATTATGCAAAGGTAATTAGATAGGTGGAAAAATAAAAATACCCGATAGCCACCTCGCTATCGGGTATTTATCAATTAGACCGCTCTCTCAAGCACCTCATGAGCCATCTCCTTGGCTTGGATGCGCCAAGCCTGGAAGGTGTCATACTCCTTTTGGTGCTCCTCATTGCCATCGCCATGGTTGCACAGGATGGCCTCGACCTGGTTTTGGCTGTATTTGGTGCGAACCAAACCTGCGGCAAAGTCATCGTAGGTTGCTGACTGGGCTGCAATCTTGGTGGAGCCGTCTGGCTCTGTGCCCTCGTAGCTGAAGGCGGTGATGCCCTTGTCCGCTGCCTTGGACTTGTCGTCTGAAGAAGAACCTGGAGTGTTTGTCTCCGGGTGATAGTCTTCTATTTTTTGCTCACCGAGGTAGAGCAAGAAGTGATCATCGTCATATTTGACGAAGCTCTTGCGAGCTGGATAAATCTTTTTCATAACCGTTTATGTGAATTTATAGAACTTCTTTTTGAACTTGTTGTGAAGCTCCTTGACAACGGTTGAGAATGGTAGCTCGTCACGACAGAAGTCGTTGAGGGCTTGGTCTATCAGGATCTTGGAGCCTGTATAGAGGTAGTGGTCGGTGGTTTGCCAGACCTCTGTGGTGCCCTCGATGTGGTCGATGATGCGATAGCGCAGGGTGAGGCGCTTCTTGGGCACCTCCTTGGTGACGAGGTGGGTGCTGCCGTCTGCGGCAGTCTCCTCGACCTGCACGGTCTCCTTCTCAATGACCGAGTCATCGACCTTGTAATCTATGACTTGGATGAGGAACTTGTTCTCATCCTGACCCTCACTGCAGATGATGTCCTCGATGGACTGCTGCTGTGATTTCTCCATTCCCTCGAAAGGGACGCGCGCACGGCGTGCCTTTACGAGTTTACCAAATCTTTCCATACCGATTTTCTTATATAGATTTTTTGTGTTGGCGTGTATGCCCAGCCCTAGGCGTGATGCTGCCTTGAGCTGGATCTGACGCTCTGAGTAACCTTGCTTGCGGAGTTTTGCCACCTGTGCGCAGAGATCATGCTTGAATCTCTTGCGCAAAAGGGCGTGGTCAGCGTAGATGATCTGACCGCAGAAGTCGATGCCATCGCAAGTGCGATGGACACCCCATGACTTGTTGATAGAGAGATGCCAGTCTCTGGCGAGGTGCATGACGGAGAGCTCTGCCATGAGGCGGAGGAACACCTTATCCTCGTGGAGGATGTAGATGTTGTCCATGAAGCGATAATAATGGCGGAGCCCCTGTTGGCAGAACCGCTCGAAGCGGTCATTGAGGGATTTCACCCCCCCACTTAGCAGTCTAGCTTGCTCAGGTGTGCGGCATGTAACGAGCATGTCGCTGACGTAGCGAGCCTGCCAATAGCGGAAGCGGTCGGCATCTTGGAGGATGTCGAAGCAGCGGATGGCGAGGTAGTCGAAACGAGCGAGGAAGAGCTGCCCCAAGAGCTGGGCTAGCTTGACACCGAGCACGATGCCGGGATTGTAGCTATCCACCACCTCGTCGATGAAGGCGAGGAGCTTGCGGTCTTTGATCTTGCGGCGGTACTCTGCCTTAAGCAGGTTGTGGTCGATAGACGGAAAATAGTGGTGGATGTCCATGGGCAGGCAATAGAAGGTGTCGGCTTGTGGCGAGGAGAAAATGTCTCGCTTGACAAGCTGATAGAAATAATGTGTGCCCTTGCCCTTGGTGCCAGCTGGGCTGTGACCATGGATGGTGCGGCGCAGGTCTGCCTCGACAGGTGCGAGGGCGGCATGCTGCATGACATGGTCAGCGACTGGGAGTTTGTTGACCACTCTGCGCTTGGGGAAGTCAACTGTCTTGGGAGTGTATGGCGATGTATGCCAGGACTCTGTCTGATAGGCCTCTAGCAAGTGGTCAAGGTTATGGTCAAGGTCTGACTCGAAACGCTGGACGGAGAGACGTGATGACTTCTGGCGCGCATAGTCGTAGAATGCACGCCAGAAGTTGTCGAGTGTCTCGACCTGTGGCGAGATATGGCCAAACCTTCTCATAACTCTTGCGGTGTTAAGTCTGTGTAATAATCTGTGTAAACTGTGTGTCTGTGCAGATAGCCTGCACTGGAAAAATGGTGTCTGCTTTTTTAATGTTCATAACCTTCGACCGGATGACCTTATTGTCATCATCTACCAGCTAATCTTGGTGTGTGTATGTATCGCCATGGGGCGAGGACTGACCCTATTATCTCGAACAGGGTAGCAAACGATAGCCCTGTATAAGAGAGTCTCTAGTGTTTAAGTTGAGGGCGGCGCCGATGTTACCGTTGGCATTCGAGACATCATTGTTAACGTTGAGAGTCGAAGAACCGCATTGACCGCCATTGTTAGCGTTACACCCACGCAGGCAGAGACGGAAACCAGCACCAAGGGTCACACCCTGGTTAGAAAACCACTGCAAAGTTAATAAAAAAATCGGATGGAAAGAAGTCAAAGAGCGTTTTTTTGCCAATATGGGCTAAAAATTTTGGTCGCCGACCGCCAAAGGCGGTATCTGAGGGTGCGAGCTGCGCTCGCTGGGTGCTTGCGGCTACGCCGCGGTTGCCCTGTATGCTGATGCACACCTAGCAAACTTTTGGACACCCAGCAAGCTTTTGCAGACTTTAGGCAGCTGCGTAATACTCTGGCTCCACAGACCACTCGGATGCTGCTTCGCAGAGGGCGGCGCCGAGGCTACCGTAGGCATCCGAGACATCAAAGTCAACGCTGAGAGTCGAAGAACCGCATTGACCGCCATTGCTAGCGCTACACCCACGCAGGCAGAGACGGAAACCGCTCTTAGCTTTGGAAGTATTCCAGAAATAGCTAGTCCAGTATGTGGTCTCGCTGCCTCCGACGGCCGTGGCGAAATTCTCCAAATGCTCCATGGAGAGTCGGGTGATGTAGCCCTCGCCTGTGGCAGGCGATGTGCTGTAAGCCTTCATGCCCGTGGCTGAGCCGATGGTCCATGAGCCGTAGATGGATGGTGCGACGAGGTGTGTGGCGGTGGTATCGGAGTTGATGCGCACCTGCTCGTCATCCATCATGCGCCAGAGGTAGCCGCCCTGTGCGTGCTTGAGACCGAAGAAGCTGGAGACCTTGGCTGTGTAGACCGTGGTGCCAGCGTCATTTTTGACTGCGTAGGTAGTCTCGCCCACGCTGTCGCCCAGCTCGATGCCTGCGGACATGGGGAGGAATGGGCGGTAGGAGTTGTAAGTGCCCCAGGTATCCCAGTTGAAGTTTGAGGTGCCTGCACCGAGACCGCCCTGGTAGAGACCGTTGGAGTCTTTGGCGGTGTTGACGGCATCTTGGTCGTAGTGTGTGCCCATAATGACCCCGATGAGTGCGGCGATGATGGTGGTGTGTCGCATGGTGGTGCAGAGCCACCCCTTGCCATTCTTGCGTGCGGCGGCACGGAAGTATTCTGTGGTCTGCGAGCTTGCCGGCTTGCCGCAGAGGGTGCGGTTGGTGCCGTCAAGGGAGGCATCGTTGTTGCCTCCTCGGTAGTCAGAGCCTGTGTTGATGAAGCTGACGAGTCTGCCTGTGCTGCGCTCGATGGTGGCGAAGCCTGAGGCGGAGATGGAGCCGATAGGGATCTTGTAGTTGTACTCGCCAGGGATAGGCTTGAGACCGATCATCTCGTAATGGAGGCCACCGACATCCTTGGTGACGAAGTAGAACTCTCTGCCCCATCCCCACTGGTAGTGGCCCTGTGAACCGTCTAGCTTGGCGGCTTCGCCCGTGGCATACTTGTAATGATCTGTGGCATCGAGCTTGCGGCGGCTGTGGTCATTCTTGACGAGGTAAGCGCCGAGACCTAGGGTGAGCGGCAGCTCACGGAGGACATCGAGGTCGCCGACCACCATGGCCGCCTTGGGGGTGGCGTTGGCTGTATTCCACACTCTGCCGCACCATGTGTGGCTGCCCAGGCTGAGGTCAGCCTTGAGGGCGGACAAAGGAATCTTGGTGACGTTGCCTTTTTGGTCAGTCATGAGGAATGACTGGTTGCTGTTGACGGTGTTAACGTCATGAGCCTTGTCGAAAGTTTTTTTGTCTATCATAATGAATTAATCTTAAGATTGCACAATATTGTTATATATCCATGTGGTTTTGCCACTTATCATATTTGAGCCGATCATCTCGCACCACCCGGAGACTTCTATCTGACGATATGAGGTTGAGATGTATATGTTAGAAGCTGGCTTCAATACATCATTGCTGCCTTGGCATGAGACCTTGGCTGGCAGTGAACTTCTTGTTATCACTGGATTAAAGAAGACCACTCTCATGCACTCGTTGTCATTGAGGTGTGGCAAGATGAAAGGACCGGATCCCATGTTGAAAGCCTTGGTCATGACGGCTGCGCCCATATTGCCGCCCCAGTTGGCTAGATAACGAAGTGTGCTCAGGTTGAGGTCACCTGTGACAACTGCATTGGTGAACTCGCCATGGTCGCACACGATATTGTTGAATGTGCCCTTGTTGGCCAACACCTCACCATCCTTGGCTCGGAAGACGATGTTGCCATCGGCATCCTTCATCTCAATGGTCTCGACCCCGAGGTTTTTGACGAGCTGGTAGCGTGACATGATTATGTTGGCGACAATCAGCTCGATGGGGCTGCCGACTCGCCAGTAGCCGTTGTTGATGTCATCTGCGCTGCCGGGGTAGTTGTCGGCAGTCTTGACGTGGCTCTTGACGCAGGAGTAGGTGTTGTCGTTGTAGATGACGGTATCCTTCCACTCCTTGCCAGTCTCTCCAGCCTCGAAGCAATAGCCCACGCCGCAGTCTGACCAGAGCTGCGGACCACGGAGGACGGCACCACGCTCACCCTGCTGCCCCTGACTGCCTGTCGTGCAGACTGGAGAGGTATATGTCTCCTTGCCATTGGTATACGTGATGTGTGTGCGTGTCCAGATGTAGTGACCATCTTGCCACTGTGGTGGAGTGGTCTGCCACCCTGTTGTTGGAGGAGTATCGCAGCTGGTGGAGTCGGCATACTCCATCTCGGTGCTGGCTATGCCAACACCGAGCTTGAGGAAATGTATGAGTAATGTCTTAACTGCCATGATCACTTGACTGACTCTATGGTTAATGATATGTCTGTGCCTCCGCCATGGAGACAGTCGTCTCTGGTGACGGTGAAGGATGAGAGCTGCACGGTCGGCTTGCGTGCGGCATCGGTGTTGAGCACCACGCCTGCCGGCGACTTGAGTGTGAAGTAGAACTTGGTGTCTATGGTCTGCGACTTGCCTCGGACCACGAGCTTTGGGGTGAATGTGACGGAGCCGTTGCCGCTGGTGTCCTCCTCGATGGTGGTGTCTAGTGGACTCGGACATGGGTCTATGTCGTATGGGTCGGAGGCATCCATGACGGTGACGAAGTCGTAGCCGATGAGCTTGTCTGCCGCCATGGACTTGTCGCTGTAGACCTCGCCCTTGTAGTCACGTGTGCAGGTGACATCAGCGGCCTTGACGATGAGCTTGGCGGTGGTGGCATCGCTGATGAGCTGCCAGCCTGTGTCTGAGCTGACCGCCTTGTACCACTTGTAATAGAGGGTGGAGGTAATCTCGTCATTGCCCTGCAGAGCCTTGGCAACGAGGACGCAGCTGTCATCTGGGCTGCTGAGGGTGAAGCTCTTGGCATCGCCCGCGGCTATGGTGACACGGTATGCCGTGCCCGTGTATGGACCGACTGGGATGGTGTAGTCTGCCTGGATGTCGTCTGTGACCTCTGCGCTCTGCGCCTTGGCTGAGATCTTGCCCACCATCTTGATGACGATGGGGGCATAGCCAGAGGCTTGGACGAGGTTGCCGACGATGCGGAGACCGTAATAGAGCTGTGAGGCTGACGGCACGACTCTCTCGAAGAGGCCTGTGAAGAGTCCGCTGGACTTGCCTGCGGAGTTGAAGGTGATCTCAACGCCGTTGAAGTAGTAGCGCATGCTGACTGGCGTGGAGACCCCCTCAGCCACTCGGGATGATGTGCAGACGAAGTTGAGTAGCGGCTTGGTCTGTGAGAAGTCTGGCATGACGGTGACCTTGTCTCCGTTGCGCTGATACTCCTGGTATAGGTCGCCGCTTGGTGACTGTATCATGGCCATGTATGTGCCGACACGGCTGATGAACTTGATGCTGACGCTCTTGCTGGCTCCACTCATGACTCACCCTCCTCTGACTTATTGGTTGAACTGATGACGAATCTCTGGTCAGTGGCCACTGGCAGCTGCTGGCATGAAGTGCCCTCCTGCTCCTGTCGCGCCTCTTGGCCTGTGAGAGCGATGGCTCCGATCTGTGAGCAGATGGCTGCCAGGTTGAAGAGTGGACCGAAGACCATGAGGTCTTGGAGCCAGAGGAGGAAGTTGCCATCCTGAAGCTCTGTGCGGTCGCCCTGTAGGTGGAGGTGCTCCACCACGAGGCGGTTGGCTTTGATGTATCTTTCCATATCTTTTTAATGTTGAATGTTGAGTGTTGAATTATTTAGTGCCAGACGAATGGGGTGCCGTCGGCATCTGTGAAGACCTTGCCGTCGGCATCGGCTGCCAGGGCGAGCGGGTCTAGTATCTTGACATCGAGCGCCATGACTGCGCCTCGGCTTGGGTCGACGAGGTCGGTCTTGATGGTGGGCTGCATGCCGTGACCCTTGAGACGATAGTCTATCTTGGTGGCGGAGAGGTTGGCACCCATGAACCAGAGTGGCAAGAGATTGCGCTCGGCATCGGGTATCTTGCCGGCATTGTCGTAGATGTATGCCTCTGGCTGTATGGAGGTGGTGCCTGGCGGCAGGTTGTCAGTCACGCCCATGTAGTCATAGTCGAATGACGGTATGCGTCGGGCGAAGGTGATGACCTTGGTAGGGCTGGCATCGGTGAGTGCCACGGCCGATGGGTTGCCTGTGGCACTGTATCGGGCACGGCAGCGGAGGCTGCACCTCTCGCCCATGAGCGACTGGTCTATGGTGATGGATTCGCCATCGGCTGAGACGCTGACCTCTAGGTCGTCATCTGTGATGTCTGTGTAGTAGCCTGTGTTGCGCAGCATCTGCCAGGCGAACTTGCGCTTGGCCTTGGCGCACTCCTCTGTGCCCAGCCTGAGGGAGGCTGTGACGGTGGCTAGGCTCTCGTCTCTCAGGGGGTTGTAAAAGCGGTCACCGCATGAGAGCAAGAGGACTGGCTTGTATAGGGTGGCATTGCGGCAGGTGAACGGGAAGTCTTGGGTGATATTGCGTACCTCGCCTGTGCGTATGTCGAGGAACTTGGCCTTGAAGCGCAAGGTGATGGGCTTTTGTGGCTGTGCATTCTGATACCAGAGGATCTTGCCTGTGTCATCGCCCGAGAAGGTGATGACCTGCTGGTTGGTGGCGTTGACGAGGGTAGTCTGCTCGACACCATCGACGACACGGCACCAGGAGACATCTGTGAGCTGGCTGTTGACGCAGCCGCTCTGCAATATGCCGTCTCTGTCTATGATGCCCACGGTAGGCTTGATGACGGCAGGTGTGAGGGAATAGTCTGGTGCGTATTCGCCACTGTCGGCATCATAGGTCTGCTCGTTGGGCACGCTGCCCTCTAGCGTCATGGATACGCTGAGTTGGAGCGGTGTGAACTTGAAGTCTAATCTGCGAGTCTTCATATTTATGAGTGTTGAATGTTGAATGTTGAGTGTTGAATTTAGACGGCGTACTCGAATGAGGCGGCGTCTTGAGCCACCTCATCGCCCATGCCGTCACGCAGGGTGACGGTGGCTGTGAAGCGGATGACCTTGGGGATGCCGTCGCTGTCGACTGATAGGTCGTCTTGGGTGAGGACGATGGCCTTGCCTGCTCCGCCTCGGTTGAGTGACCAGATGTTGTCGGAGGAGACGCGCTGCTCGCCCCTGGAATTCTCAGTGTAGCGTGTCCAGGCGACATCGTTGTCGAGTATGTCGGCGGTGATGTCTTGACCGTAGAGATATGCCACGATGGTGAGGGGCGCACGGAAGTTGTCGTAATCATAGACGGTCTCAGCCTCGATGAAGTCGATGGTGAAGTTGGGGTTGCCCTCGATCATCGCCCAGTCGGTGTTGTTCCACCGTGGGGCGGTGTGTGTGCCTGTCTTCTGGCATCTCCACTTGCAGCCGGTGTACCAGACATCGGAGGTCTCGTATTTTTGGGTATCCTCATTGAGGGATGCGCTGTAATAGTCGGCGGTCTCGCTCCATGGGCCTCTGTCAACGTAGGTGACGATGGGCTTGCCATGGTAGTCTATCTGTATGATGTCTTGTGTGATGATGCCAGCTGCATATAGGTAGTCTCTGCCCTTGACGAGTGGAAGGTTGAGGGACTGTACCCACTCGGGGACTGTGCCGAAGACCATGCCGTAGTTGTAATCATCCAGTATGGGCTTGGTGACACCTGTGAGCTTGACGATGCGCCCCTCGGTGGAGGAGACATAGAAGCAGCTCTGCAGGGTCTCGTCTGTCTGGTTGCCGAATCGGGCGATGTTCATGAGTTCGCACGGCGGAAAGTTTTGTCCGCCTGGCACCTCGGTGTCGGGGTATAGGGTGACCTCGATGTAGTTTTGGACGGCATAGACGCTGTTGATGCGCATCCATGAGGTGTAATAGCTGGCAGATGTGGACGAGGTGGTGGCTGTGGCTAGGTTGTTGACCACGCCCTTGATGACGTTGTTAACGTGCTGTGCGGTGAAATAGCCCTGGTATTTGGAGCGGAGGTGGAGACCGTAGCAACCTGAGCCTAGGTCATCGACCTGCTCGATGGTGTCGCTCTCGGTGAAGAACTGGTCACCCTCGAAGGCTGAGAGTCTGTTGACTATCAGCTCAAGCACCTGCATGTATGAGCGCACCTTGATGCTCTCGACCTCAGCATTGCCATCGCCGTCGATGGCTGCGCCCTTGCCTGTGGCCATGCCAGAGACAAAACCACCAAACTGTGCACCTTGGTTGAGGTGAGCCACCCCCTCGGAGACAAGCCCCTTTAGGAAGGTGATAAGTCCCATGGCGGCATCGTCATGCTCACGAGAGAGGTATGCACCATTGTCTTGTGAGGCATAGGCTAGGAGGGAGAGGAAGGCATCGCCAATGCGCCTCGCTGTATTGGCACCCTTGGCACGCTCGTCTCTGATGGACTCGAACGCCCTCTGCAGTATCTCTGTATTTATTTTATCTGCCATCGTATTTGTTTATTTTTTCGCAAAGTTACGAAGGAATGGTGCAAATTAAAAATACGTTATAAGGGTGTGCCGAACATCTGCTTGAAGAGGTCAGCCATCAATCCCTTGTACTCCTCGCCATAGAAATAGCCCTCCATATCGTTGAGCTTCATGATGGACGCATAGTATTTGCGGTTGAACCATGGGCGGCGTTGGCGTGGCTCACCCAGATGGTGCTTGGCACGATATTCCGGGTCGAGGAACTCTAGGTCACCTGGGTTGCCATGGTAATAGCCATTGCCAGTGCCCGTCTCTTGGTAGAGACCATAGAGCAGGAACTTATGGGCAATCGTGCGGCTGGAACCTCCGAAGGAAGTAGCCTGCACGCTGTTGAAGAGAGCACCCGTATGGCGGATGCGGTAGTGCATGATTTTCTCCTTCCAGATTTTCACCATCTCTTCTGCCCATCCACGCTCATAAGCATAGATATCTTCCTGAGAGACGGGAGTCTTGACGTTATTCATTCCATTCTTCATTGTTGTATACCAGGTCTAGCGGCTCGCTAACGTCGATATGGAATTCCACGCCAGTAAGCCCGTTAATGAAATAAGCACCTATCTCCCGATTGTCCACCTGGTCGCTCAGCAGATAAGTGAAGTCGTTTTCCCATTTCATCTTATCGATGATGATCCTGCTCAGAAACTGCCGGAATATCTTTCTGCAGGTATTGAGCTTTTCCTGCCGGTCGTTCATGTCGTTCAGTTTATATCGCATCAGGATCCATACCGTATAGGTAACTACCTTACGGAAGCTGCCGTCACCATTGATGGCTACGTTACCGTCGTTGGTATCATCTATAACGATGAAATTTCTGCTCTTCGACATATTGCTCAGCATACCCTCGAAAGCCTGTGGTGTAGAGCATGTGGTAGGAATGAAAGCCAGCTCGCAGCATAGTTTGTTGCGCTTTGCCAGGTCTCTGAAGTAAGAGAATGCATCGAAGCCCACCTGTACCGATGGGGTATTGATTTCTGTCTTGATCATGATTTATTCAGTTTCTTGTTTAACTCCTCTGCCTCGCGTGCCTTGGCATCCAGCTCGGTGAGTGCCCGCCACACATTGGCTTTCCTGATAGTCTCCTCCTTGGTGATATCCCCGCCCGTGAGTGCCCGGATCTGTGCATTCATCGATGCCTCCATGTCATTTTCTCCTTCGCCTCCTTCAGCTGCAGGCTTGAAGAGATGGGGGAACTTTGTGGAAAAGTTGTGCTTTATCCACATAAACCAGAGGAACACACCCATCAGCTCATAGGTAGAGCACTTGATGTGCGCTGCCTGGTTGCCCTCATTGTCCAGATAGAGATATCGTGCCAGTTCCTTCAGCGGCTCATCGCTCGTCTTGTCCGACTGCAGATACTGCTGGAAGTAGTTGTCCGCACAGATGTAATACTCGAACGGGTAATCGTAGAGCTCCAGGTCTGCCGCCTTGTAGAGTCCGATGGAATCGAGCCTGTTTTCAGCCCCGGTATCTTCAAACACGAAGTCGAATGCCTCGCAGAAGCTCTGCACCTGCCACAGCTCCAGGAAGAATCTCACCTTTCCGCCCTTCTCCGTCTTGGTTTCGCAGAGCCAGCCGTCCTTCTTCTCGTTGAGCACCCTGATGCCGGCAAACCGGGCGAAAAGGTAGGTTCTTACGTGCCACTCCTCCCATCCCTGGGTGAGCAGGATGAGCACATAGCGCAGCTGGTCCTGCGTCAGTTCACTCCAGGAGTGGGGAACGTGAAGGTTCAGTGTTCCGTCATCCTGCAAAGAAGAAGGTCGGGTCGTCAGCTTTGTTCTCATACGCTTGCATGTGATTGGCCTTGTAGGCCGGTGAATCCTTGTATTTTGGAAATTTATCGATGTTCTCCTCTATGAAGTTGGCTGCTGCAGCATAGGCAAGATCCTTGTATCGAGGGTCGGCAGGAGTCTCTTTAGTAGAAATATGAGCACCGATGAAATGGCACATTTTCACGATGGCGTGTCGATGGAATGGCTCATATTGTGCCTTGCGCTCTTCCTCAAGCAGCTGCTCGATGAGCGAGTCGGAGAACTGCTTGCGCAGCACCAGTTCTGCCATTCCTATTTCGTTCCGGTGTGCTGCCAGGTCGTCGAAGGTGACGAAACCACGTACACTCGAGTAAGCCCTCAGCGTCAATGGCGACCAGAAGAAAGAGGCGATGTTGTTGCACGCCTGCACCGTCTCGCTCCAGCCTTCCACCGTGCGCAGGCGGTTCAGCACGCCATGCAGCTGCAGGTCCTGCTTGTAGGTCAGCTCCCTGAGCAGGGCATCCACCCTGGCTTGGGATGCTGGCGATATGTTTTCGTTGGAAACGATACCGAAACCGTTGTCGGTCATGATGAGATCGTTGGAACGGAGACGCAGGATGAATGCCTTCAGGATGACGTATGAGCGGATATTGCCCAGTAAAGCGCTGCCTTCAGCACAGGCGGCATCCTCGAAGTCGGAACCGATGACCGTAGCCACCAGGTCGAAATATACGTTCTCCAGCGCAGGCTGCATCTTCGTGAAGACGTCTTCCGTGGCAGCCCCCACGAACGGAAGGAGCTGCTCAAACTGTTCTGCAGTAATATTAATCATCTGTCTTTGAATTTGGATTGTTAGACACTTTCTTGGCATCCTTGTTCTCATCAAGGGTGGTGAGCATGATGAGCGGCACATCCGGATAAACCTTCTTCTCCCAGTGGTTGAAGTAGATGATCACCCAGTGAACCGTCTCCATCAGGTCGTGGAATGCCTTCTCTATGCTCTGCTTCAGCGTGAAGAGCTCGCGCTTGTCGGAACCCGAATTGTTGCTCTGGCTCTTGCCGGGAGTGGCGCCCACCAGGTTGGGGTGGATGTTGTCGGCATAGCACTGCATGTTGTTGCTCTCGGCGATATCATCGCTGTAGTCGCCTCCGTCCTTCGAGGTATCGATGCGGGTGATGCGCACCATCTTCACCTCCTTGCCGTCGGGCGTGGTATAGTAGCCCGCTATCCAGAGCTTGCCGCTGTTCTCTATGCCCGAGATGAAGTCGCGTATCTTCTCCTTTTCGGCAAGCTTGCGCTTCTTCTGTTCCTCCGTACTGGTGATGTGCTCCTCCTTGAAGATGCCGCGCCAGTAGTCGTTGTGTATCTCTACCAGGTAGGGGATGGTGGCGTGGTTCTTCAGCTTCGCCATCTTGCCGATGGCGATGAGACGGGAGATGTCATACCATTTGTCCCTGAAGATGGCGGAGTAGTAGGGCACGGGATAGTACTGGCAGCCCGGGGTAGGGAAGCGGGTAACGATGGCGAAGACCCTGTCCTTGCATCCCGGTTGCCCCGACTGTCTTGCCTTCACCTTGCCGTTCTGGCCGTCCAGCCCCATGCGCTTCTGCAGGTCGCCCAGCGGATCCAGCTCGTCGAGCAGCGGCAGCACCTCTATGTTGGCTGGCACAGTGGCATTTCTCCAGTTGGCATAGAGCACATATTCCGAGCGTCCGTTCACGCTCTTGGTAAACCGGCAGTAGCACGCCTCCTTGTGTCTTACCGCCACAATCTTGTCGCCCTTCTTGTTGAGCACGATGGCAGATACGCAGAAGAAGAAATACTTCATGTCGGTAATCTGTTCCAGGAAGAAGCGGCTCATCGAGTTGTGCATCCGGAACAGGTTCACCTCCCTGTCCTTCGTAGGCAGCTTGGTCTCGATGTCGTTATACTGGAAGCCCATGCCGTAGCAGGTGAGCACGTTGAAGAGTTTGTTCTGAGCCATCACGCTGCTCCTGCCAATATTGCTGATCAGTTCGTAGGGCAGCTGGTTCTCGTAGCCGAAGGGTACATAGGTATATTCCTTTCCCCCGACTTCCACGCTGACGAGAGGCGTGGTATCATCATCATCGAAGACGGTGGACGACTCCGTGAAACCGCTCGTGGGCGATGATGTCTGATAATCCATCACCTCGCCCATGGTGGCATAGGTGATGTCTATGTTGTTGCTGTTGTTGTTGCTTGCCATAATTATTATAAGTATATTGGATGGTCATTGTATCTGAAGATGAAGATATCCCTCACCTTGCGTATCTGGTGGTTGACGGGATTGTAGAGGTTGTGGGTGCCCTGTTGCCATGAGGAACTCTTGACGAGCCAGCCCCTATATTGGATGATGGAACCATCGCCAGCCTTCCAACAGTCTAGGTCAACGGGCGTGCGGTCGATGCGCGAGATGTCGAGGGCACGGCGCAGCTCGTTGATGTGGATGGCCTTGGCGGTCTTGTTGTCTGTGTTGTTTGCCATATCTGAAGGAGTTTTGTTTAATTGAACGTGTCATCGAAGGAGGCATCGAAGATCTTGCCTGACGAGGTGTCGATGTTTTTGAACACGACATTCTGGATGCGCTGAGAGTACTGGTATGAGAAGGTGAACTCAGCGAGGTCGTCAGCCTCGTTGGTGCGCTCGCTCTTGGAGTCTGTGAGGGTGATTTGCTTATCCTGGGCATAGTCACGGAACAGGTAAACCTCATCGGAGCGCAGCAGGTCTTCGGCGAAGTGTGCCATGGATGGTGGGATGATGCCCGTGTCGCCCTCGAAAGTGCGTGTCTCTTTGACTTGGTAATTTATCTTTTTGCCCCCGATGACGGCACTCTTGCGCTCGAAAATCGGTGCGATTTTCTTCTTGCCCAGGCAATAGAAAATCTCTTGGCAGCCGAAGCTGTTGGTGAAGAGGAGCACTGGGTCGGCAATGGAGCCTGTGTGGTCAATCTGATATTGCTGGGTGCGGTCGCCCACGGTGACGGTGTAGGCGAAGAGGTCGCCCTCTGATGCGTCGCAGTATCGGTCTGGTGAGACATCGAATGAGGTGATGCCGTTGGCGGTGTGGGTAGGTGTGGCTGAGGATGGAACCTGAACGGTGGTGACCTGGTTGTCTTTGAAGAACTGTGCCACCACGGTAGGGGTGGAGCTGTTGATGCCAGCGGCATGGAGATATTCACGATGCCCCAGTCGAGTGAGCTTGGTGCCATCGAGGAGGGTGAGGAAGTATCGGTCTATGAATGATGAGCACGACATGTCGATGTCAACGGTGGCGTAGTAGGCGGTGATGGCACCGCTCGACCATGTGGCGATATCGATCTCGCCCTGGTGCTCTGTGATGTCGATGGTGAAGGAAGCTGTCACTGTAGGTCGCACGGCATCGGCGATGAGTGTGCCGAGGTCGTAGATGGTGATGGAGCCAGAGACTGGGTAGTAGGTCTCGCTGAGCAGCTCCATGCCGTTGCACTTGATGGTGACGGTAGCGGTGTCGCCCGATATCTTAAATGTAAAGGTATCGAGCGACGATGTGAACAATGGCGAAGTTGGTTTTGTTGCAGTGATCATATTATTGTCTCATTAAAACACTGCAAAGTTAGGAAGGAAAGGAGGAAAATAAAAATACCCGATAGTCTCGCGACTACCGGGTACTGGGGGATAGAGCTACCATGCCATGTGCCTAAGGCCCCATCCGTCGTTTTATTGTTTACTAAAAATGAAAAAAAATGATCTTGTTTTTTAGAAGGGGGCATCTCGCTGCAGGTGCCAGGTGAGACCGCCGCCCTCGACATTTACCATGTCATAGCCATGCGAGTTCATGTACTTTGTGATGGTAGAGATAGAGATTGTCACCATATCGGAGAGTGCCTCTTGTATCTCTCGTGAGGTCTTGAACTCTTGTGGATCAACCTCATCGTCTGGGTCGTATGGCTTGTAGTCGATGAGATATTGACCTAGGGCTTGCTCCACTAGATTATCCTCAGTTTCCTTGTCTGGCTCTGGTGGAGGTGGTGGGGCTTGGTATGTGCCGAAGCCTATGATGTGCTTGCGCTCTTTCATGCCACACCTCCTCTCTGCTTGAGTGCGATGTTGATGGTTTGGAAGAGGTTGCCCATGCGCTTGAATGTGTTGAGCAAGAGTAGCACCTTGTCTGATCCGCCGAAGTCTTCGACGCAGTTGGTGACGAACTCATCGGAGACGAGGCGGTCTTGTATGTAGCCGAGGTTCTCGATGAAGTTTTCGAGTTGACTGGTATCCATCATTTTTACCAACGCATTCCAGACATCTGCTGTCATGTGGAGGTTGGTATCTATTGGAGTGTTGTTATTCTCTTTCATAATCTTTACTTTGCTAAATTACCATTAAGTTGTTTGTATTTTGCCAAGGTCATGCGGTATGGCTTGGCATAAAGAAGTTGAGAGTGATATGGAATGGTGTAGTAACGATGGTCAAACCATCTCACGATAGTGCAATCCTTATCATCATAGATGATGGTCTTAGCCACTATCTTGTCATTACCATTGCGAAAAGCCAATATAGTTTTTGCAGCATTGATTCGTCTGCCTTCAGAGGCGAAGAAATACAGGCGACGTACTTCTTTGCGTGATATGTGGTGAGCACGGCTGTATGATTTTATCTCCATCACATCACCTCCCCTCCTGCTATGAATCCACTCAATGCCACGAATGCCATCAGGGCGACGAAGCCCACCACGGTGGCCAATACCTCACCATAGGTCACGGTCTCCTCGCAAAGGCAGGAGAAGGTCTCGCTCTTGGTCTTGGCGAGCTTCTTGATTTCACACTTGAGGGTATTGATACCCTCCTCAACGCTGATGCCTGCAGGTCTTACCTGCGCATCACTTAATAAAATTGAATTCTGCATAATTGCCATCTTATAACCATTATAGACCGACCTTGTTGTATAAATACAATGGTGGCGGTCACATTCACCGTTGGTTATAAGATGGTAGCTTTCCCAGCGAAGGGCAAGTATCTTACGGATCATGCAACCGCCATATTGATAAGACCTTTTTCCCGCTGCCGGGAAAATGATACTTTATAGGCATAAAAAAAGCCCACGGCGTGAAGCCTAGGCGAAACAGTCGCCATCGCTGAGTAGATTACTACTATCTTATAACCGATGGCAAAAGTACGAAGAATAATTGGAACCGCCAAAAAAAAAGCGAGAAATTTTCATTCCTCGCTCATTTTTCTTTTCAAAACATGTTTAATAACATATTATTGCTCTTCTTTGGTAATCAACCCTGCTCGAATCTCAGAATCATTCTTCACTCTCTTCACCAGAACATAGTGGAGAACAGCCCTGCCGGCACCCTCTGTAACATAATATGTCTTGTCAAGTATCCAACCTTTCTTAGCCATATAATTCACGGCAGCCATGACGGTATTGAACTTGATCTGTTTGCCATCCTCACCATATAAGCTCTCGAAGGAACCTCCACCATTGGAGACTGCTCCCATATCAAGCATGACCTTCACTTTGCCGACACCCCAGAAGTTATATGCCTTGAGGTCGCAATAAACCGGATACTTACCATCCTCAGACTGGATGGTGCTCTGCGCTTTAGCGCCAATAGCCATAAAAATGATGGCTAAAATTAGAATAATTTTCTTCATAACTGCAATTAATTGAATAAATTCCGGTGCAAAAGTAATAATATAATTTGAAAATGAGGAATGAAAAGGAATGAAAAGGAATAAAAACGGAAAGAAAACGGAAAGAAACCGGAATGAATCGGAATCATATCCAGGAATGACCGGAAATGACTGCGAAAACGACCGAAAATGACCGGAAACGACCGCAGGATCTCCCTTCTGTTCTGCCACTTCGAGGATTGGATTCCTCGGAAATTCCCCGATTTTCCCCGCATTTTCCTCGATTTTCCGTGCATATTCCGCAAAAAAAATACCCCCGGTACATTGAGTATCGAGGGTTTGTTATGCTTATTTCTGGAAATATACCTTAAGTGGTAGTGAGTTCTCTACGTCGCCGATTTTGAACGAAAACTTATAATTACCTTCAGCCGGGAACTGCAGGTCAGTAAACTCGAAGATGAAGTTACTAAAGAGATACTCATCAGAAGGGCGCGGCTCAATCTTGGAATTGATGGGCTGGCCAAGAATCATCTTGCCAGTGCTCATCTCTGTAACCTCTGCCGAGAACTCTTGCTGAAGTTTGCTTTCCTCGCTGTTCATCTTAACTCTCGCTACCATGAAGAGGTTGCTCTTAGGCAGCGGTGCTTTTCTTACCACATAGTGGTCAAAAGTGCCCACGATGGTAAGTTTGCCGTCATTATCTTGTGCAAAGTCACACAATGCAAGAATATCTATGTTCATTTTATATGTCCTTTAATGTTAGACTCGATAGCCGAGTGTTTGAAAAGTTTTTTATAATTATCGAATGAATATTTGAGTTTGCTCACCGTGCGCTTGTTTGTGCTCACTAGGTTGGCTCCATGTCTGCCAGAGATGCCCTCCTTGGTATTGAACTTCAGAGAATTTCTTTTGGAGTCAACCCAAAGCCTGATGGCATCGCCTTGTATCTTGTCACCCACATTGCCATGGACGTTGAGATCTTCTCGTATTTTCTTGTCCTCTTCGTTGAGCTCAAGAGCTTCGGTGATTTCTACGGAACTATTTCGGTCTAGTTCGTATAATGTCATCTTTTTGCCCGTGATAGGTTCCTCTTTGAGTCCCTTCCACTCAGCCCTTCTGGCAATGATATCAGCTTTTTTGCCCTCTATGATTTCACCTTCTTTGATATATATAGCCATTATTGGAGACTTTTTTGCATTGATTTTTCACTGAAAGAGAATACCTCAGCCATATCATCAGGCGAGGTGATGCTCATGAGCGATGGGCTGACCTCAAGAGCCACCTCAATGTCTTCAATGGAAGCATCTTTATCTTGTTTGATGATGTACTTATCCTCATGCTCTTCAATCTCTTTATCAAACTCTTCTTCGGTAATATTGCCGTCAAGCATTTCGCAATATAGTTTGAAGTAGTTGCGCTCACGTGTGCGGTTGTTAACGGCACGAGTCATCAACTCCTTGAGTCTGTCGGCAGTACTGATGTTGAAAAAGTTAGCCTTATTGGTAACACCAGCGAATGCAACCTTGCCAGTACCTTTGTCTTGTATAGCCACAACAGGGCTGCCATCAGTTTGGTATGTTGTATATATAGTCGTTGTATTGCTCATAATTCACATCCTGTTTATATTAACACGGTGCAAAGATACGGCTATTTTTTGTAAATCGCAAATTTAATGATAAATTTAACAACAAAAATTGCAATAAAGATTGGAAAATGGTATATAAAGAATGCTCGACCGCTTTTTGGCTCTTGCCAGACGCTTTCGCCGCAGGCGAAAATTTTTGGAAAATGAGGGGGAAGGTTTTAGCCTTCCCCTTTCCTTATTATATATATATTATAGCTTTCCTTTGTCGTGGTAGCTGTAGAAGCCATCCTCAGCCAAGATGATATGGTCCATCAAGAAAAGTCTCATCACCTCGCACGCCTTGGCTATCTTCTGCGTGAGCATATCGTCCGCCTTGCTCGGCTGCGTGCTGTTCGATGGGTGGTTGTGTGCCACGGCGATGATGGTTGCATTGTTGAGCACGGCTTCTTTCATTATCAGTCGAACGTCCACCGCTGTCTCGGTGATGCCTCCCTCGCTGAGCTTGGTGCACTTTATCAGCCTAAAGTTTTGGTTCATCAGCACTACCCAAAAGCCCTCTGTCTCATTGCAGCCTATCATTGGGCGAAGATAGTTGTAGAGTGCCAGGCTGCTGCCTAGGTCGGTGTTTCTCGCTACCTTTTCCATTTGGTAGCGTCTGCCTAGCTCGATGGCTGCCTGTAGGGCTATCGCCTTGCAGTCTCCAATTCCTGGTACCACTTCCAGGTCTTCTATTCTCGCCTTGCCGATGTTGCGAAGCGAGTTGCCCATGATGTTATAAATCTGTCGTGCCTGCTCTTGGCTGTCCTTGGTACCTGCCCCTCTGTTGATTACCAAAGAAATCAAGTCAACGTTGGTAAGGGTGTCGAAACCTTGGTTATAGGCTCTGTACTGCGGTCTCTCCTCCATACAAAGATTGTTATAATTTTGTCTCATATCTTTTGTTATTTGTTAGTTATACATTCTCTTTGTTCTCGCTAGGAACATCGCTCCCATCACTTGTGCGCCACATTCGGCTAGCTCGTTGGCGAACTCTCGGGCGGTCGCTCCGCTCGTCACCACGTCGTCGAAGATGATGACTTTCTTTCCGCTGAAGTACTCTCTATCGAGTGCCACTCTGTAGTCGAAGCTCTCACACACTCTGTCTGTGCTGAAGTGCTTGGCTGTGCGCTCTCCATAGATGGAAATGTGCTCGTTTCCGTTCTGTACCTTTGCGCCTTGGCTCACCTTTTGGGCGAAGCGAGAAAAGCGCTTGGTGTACTTCTTTGAGTTGGCTGCTGGAGCGCAAACCATCACGAAGTCGCTGGCTTTGTCGCCATAGGTGTTGACGAAAGAGCTGACCACCATATCGGCAGCTGCGTCTGTCGCCCACTGCTTTCCATCCTTGAAGGCAAAGATGAAGTTTCTCACTTGCTCTGCTTGTGCTGAGCGGTCGAAACGCTTGGAGCTGTACTCGTAATAATTGAAAGTTTTCATACGCTTAAAATTTTTATTCTAGCCAGAGGGAGGAAGGAGCTTTTTTATTTGAACTCGTCTTTGCCTGCCCGTCTGAGAGTTTTTTTTATTCTGTCCGTCGGTCGTTTTTGTCGCTTTTTACGGTGCGATGCAGACGAGCGGAGAAGAGGTATGAAAGCCAAGGAATTTTGCAAAAAGTTTATGGAAAACCGTCATCTCTGATTGCGGAAGGCTGCCGAAAAGTTTTTGGAAAATAGATTTATCGGTACTTGGTGCATGCCGTCCGCCGTACCTTTGCACCCGAAAAAGAGATAATGACCGATGGATAACCGATAAAGGGAAAAGCTCTCGGACAGGAAAAGCGGGCAAAGAAAAGGCTCTGCCTTACCTTGGTGGTTAAGCCTTAGCGACGTTTGAGCGCCATCACGGTCACTACCGCTTGAAAATTCGCAAATTTTAACCATAGCGTATGAAATGAAAGATGGAAAATTTGCGTCATCAAAAACACCATGTTTTTCAGACTTTAGGAGGAAAAACATACCTTGGAGCGATGAAATCGCAGCATTTGGCATGCTTCGACCCCGAGGTTGAAGATGCCGAATGTGTCGTTTTGCGACAGGTTTTCCACACCCACGGATTGGAAAACCCCGATTTTATCGTGGTTTTAGGGATTCAAAGGGAAAATAATTCCCCTTTGTCGGCGATAGCACCCCCCACTGCCCTGCGCCCGAGCGCGCCCTCGACCCCCTTGGATTGGGCGGAATATGTAAAGGACCGTTAAAGAATTTGCAAGAATGTAAAACGTGTTTTTCATGTGGAGATAGTCACGGAAGGGCACGAAAAAAGGGAGCACGCTTCACAGCGCACTCCCCTCATCGGCGGTCAAGCAAGAATGCCAGCCACCATGTTATTTATCTAATAAGTAAATCGGTCAGCGTATCAGAGCATGGAGCCACAGGAGACGTAGCCATCAGCCTGTGGGAACTTCTCGATGCCAATCATCAGAGAGTCGAAGGCATCGGAGCCATCGGTGCGAGCCTCCAGCTTGTCCTCTTCGGTCTCTGCCAGCTTTTCGCCTCGCTTATCCTTCTTGCCATTGTAGACACCAGCGAGTCGGATGGATAGGAGCATGTCCTCGTTGTTCTCATCATTGATCATGGCACGGTGGTCAGCCTTGCCCAGGAACATGCGGTTAATGAGCAGCATTTTTTCTATATGCCCCATCGGGTTGCCCAGATAGACCTCGTTGACATACCAGCCATGGTCGGTGAGATAGTTGGTGATGAAGGTGTGAAAGTCATCATTCATCAGGGCGTAGTTGTTGCCCACGAAGGTGGAGTCATAGTAGAAGTTGACCTCTTTGCAGCGATGATATGCATAGTAAGCCATGAACTTGTCGAGCAGGGTGGGCAGCTTCTCCTCATACTTGACAAAGATGCTCTTGAGCAAGCGTGCCTCTCCACGCAGGTTGTCTTGGCCAATGGCTATCCAGTTGATGAGGGCGTTGGCATCGAAGGCGATACAGAGCGGTCGGTCTGGGTCAACGTCAGCATCCATTCTTGAATCAACGTGCTGCAGCTTTTCCACATCATACTCCAGTCCATCGAGGTAGTCGAGGTTTGGAGCAGAGTATAGGTTGACATCCCTGAGGTTGGAGTAGAAGCCATCGAGCGAGATGGAAGGTCGCTTGCACATGATGGAGGTCTGGAAGGTGAGGGCTGGTAGGTCACGCTTCATCTGCTTGATGAACTCCATGCCCAGGACCTCGACATTGTAAACAGAAGAGTACTCCCTGTAAAAGAGAGCCTTGGAACGCAGTTGTGCCAGGAGTAGCCCAATCTCTTTGAGTCTGCGCTTGGCATATAGGCTGATGTGGCCAGAGGTCTTGATGCGGTTGCGTATGTCATACTCCTCGACCACGAGTGATGATATCGCCTCTATGAGGTGAGGGTCGCAGTCTTTTTTATAGTTGAGGAACCAGGAGCCTTTTTTAGTCACGGGCATATCTGAAGTAATGAGCATGCCATGGTGATAGTAGTGTTGGCCAAAGAGGTTGACATTGCCTCGGTTGGCAGGGAAAGTCTCGTCTTTGAGCTGCTCAAAGTCGATGAACTTAGCCTCGTCGATGTCGAGGTAGTCGAGCGAGAGGGAGTTTGACGTGCCCTTGCGGTCTTGTGAGATGATGGTGCCGATGGAGCCGTTGTAGAACGATATGGTGTTCTCCCAGTTGGAAGGAGGGATGACAGGATCAGGCCACCCCAGCTTTTTGGGCGGTTTGATGCCGATGACATAGTGCTTGCCACGGTGGAAGCCCCATCGCTCCCAGTGCTGTAGCATGGACGGTATGGTGTTGGTGAGGCATCGCTTGGTGTTGGCGGAGACGAAGCCGCCATTGCTGCCAGGCATGCGCTGCATGTTGCGCAGGTTGAAGGTGGCATGGAGAATGCTCTTGCCGATGCCTCGACCGCCCACGACCACGTTGTCGCGAGCGGAGATGAGGTTGACCTCTTGTTGCGCCGGGTTGAAGTATTGCTCTATCATGTTGTGCCCTCCTCTTGTTTGATTTCCTCTGTAGGTGTATACTCCAGCAGCTGCTCGTCATAGTCTTCGCTCTCGATCTTGATGAGATCCATGGAGTTGTCGGTGTATTTTTTGATGAGCTTCTTGATGGTGCCCATCACGTTAGGTATGCGCTTGAGACCGAGATGGCGAGGGTCTGAAGTAGGTATGAAGACCTGAGGCTGTATCTGGTCATAGCCGTTGTCGACAGGATCTTCTTTGTCGAGCAGGTGATATTTGCCGTATGCGGCGGCAGCTGCAGCCATGGCTCTGGCATCACCCATATTGTCTGCCTTCTCGTAGGTGCGCTGAATCATCTGGTCGAAGCGGTACCGGGCAAAGTCCTTGGAAACCTTCTGCAGGTTGCCCAGTATGAGCTTGATGAGGTGCAGGTCATTATAAGCCATCATGCGCTGCACCTTGTAGTCCTGCATATCCTTGAAGACAAGTTCCTGGTCTGTCTTGCGTGGATTGATGAGCCACCAGGCATAAAGAGCCCGGATGCGCAGAATGCGGTCGCGCACGGGTGCGGGAACATTCTGTGCATCCATCTCTTCGGGTGTGCGGTCCATCAGGTCGATGATGGCATCGATGTTGGCTGGTTCTCTCATATCTTGATCTCCTCTATCATTTTATTCAGATATTCATGTGTGCGCTGTACGGCTTGAGGTGAGCCGGCTGCAGCCAGCTCCAGCTCATTCCTGCGAATCTGCTGCCTGACTTTTGCCATGCCCAGATAATAGACGCGCCTGAGCTCTGATGCAGGGTCGAGAATCTCATCACGCAGAACATCCTCCTTAATATCCAAAAGAACGGACATCTCCGAGATCGGAGTCAGGTTCTCTGCCAGCTCTTGCACTTTGTTGAGTAACTCCTGAGTAATTTCCATTGATTCTTAAGCTTTGATTGTCACAATGACTGGTATATCCATTGAACAGGTCGGCAAAGACCCGTGGTTCCGTGGTGATGATGGTACTCTCGTCACGGCTGCCGTATGTCTGGTTTTGGGACGTGACGACCGAAACAACATGCTGATCATTCCGGAAAAGCGTCACCTTGGAATGGTTCTCGCCCAGATAGACATCATCGAAGCATGCCGACATAAGCCGCCACAGGTGTACGGTCTTCTTGCTTGCCTTCACATCCAGCAGCATCTTTGCCGACGAGATGCTGCCCGAATCCCGCATCAGGCGGAAACCTCTGAGGAACTCCTCGGAGGTGGAGTAGGAAGACACCCACACATCAGCAGGACCAATCTGTGAAAGAATCCACTTGATGAGTCCGAGTGTGTGCAGGTGCCGTCCGAAGTATGCCTGTGTCTTCACCTCATCGATGGGCTTGAGTATATCGGCAACTTTAACCCTGGCTGGCATTTTCGGCGAGTCTGGCTTTAGCTACACGGTCACGGTCGGCACGTGTCACCTGGTATGAGTCGTAGGTGAGCATATCGGCACGATACTTCTTGTCGAGATCCGAAAGAATCTTTAGATGCTCGTATCGGTCGCATGGTTCCTTGTCTTCCATCGCCTTGAGCGTCTCGAAGGTAGATTTGATTTCCTTGTATCGCTTGGCGTTGATATCCCAGAGGTCGGCTACTTCCTTGGGCAGGAAATCGTGATCCTTGCGCTTGCCCTTACGGACAACAGCCACTCCATCGCTATCCGAGGACGGGAGTTCTGTATCATCGGTAGAGGCATTTTCCTCGATGGAATCGCCGTTTTTCTCCGATTTTCCCTGATTTTCTCCGTTATTCTCTGCTTCTCCTTCGGCAATGATAGCCTGGGCTTCAGAAATCACGATATCGTTCATCTTCCTGACCTCCTCGATGGTCATGTTGTCGAGACGGATCTTGAGGAACTTATTCAGTTCATACTCTATGTTGGTGCGGTATGCCTGGGGCTGTCGGGTTGCTCGGACATGATAGAACCGGTTTCGGTTGAGACGGAAGAGCATATCTGCTCCCTTGATGATTTCTGCATCCGATTCGTGCTTGGAGTTGAGCCACTCCTGCATCTGTCTGGTAAATTGATGATCCATATTCAATATATAATAAGGTGAAAACAAACAAAGGCGGCTCAGGCACGAAGCGAGAGCCACCTAAGCAAATCAGTATGTGTAGTTATGTAAATTTGGGCAAATCTTACGCGTGACCGGTTGCTTCCCAAGCAGAGCCATCGCTGCCCTTGATATCACCTTCATCTGTCTCAAGCTTGCCATCATAGTATGGAGCAGGGCAGAAATCGGTGGCCTCTACGCCGAGAGTTGAGGTCTTTGAGTCGGTAGCTCCGGCGCCGCTGTTCTGGGCAAATGTGGTCTTCACCGGGAACATCTCGTTACCGAGAATGCGGAAGCGGCCATTAGGATCCTGCTGGGCATAGACCAGTTCGTCATTGATCGCCATACGGCCGAAACCGGTAATATCGGCATCTGTGCCGCCGATGATATACTCTGCCTTGTTGAGGAAGGTAGCTGATGGAGCTTCGCCCTGAGTCTCCGTGGTGATGGAAGACTTGAGTGCTACGAGGTCAACTGCGTGCCACTTGGCATCAGCGGCAAGAGTGAAGTCACCCTTATAGGTGGCGAGTTCCTCCAGTCCCTTGGTGGTATCGCCAGGATCTGGAAGCTTTGGCCATGCAAGAATCTGCGAAAGCGGGATGGCCAGGAACTTCGGCTTAATGCCGGGACGAATAATCGTACCCGGACATTTGCGCACAGATTTATATAAATCTTTGTTAGTACATGCCATATTTTAATCTCCTATATTATATAAGGTGAAACATTAGACGTTTCCGTCAGCGGTAGCGCCCTTGTCACTCTGTTTGCCGCCAGTCTGGCTGGCAGATGATGTGGCTGCCTTCTGGATGAGTGGCTTGGTACCATCATCGGTGATGAACAGGGCTCGCTCCTTGTTGATGCTCTCAAACTGGGTACCGAAGAACTTGGTAGCAATAAAGTCGAGTTTCCATGGGTGATACTTCTCGACCTTAATCTGCTCAGCATCGTTGTTGTTGATCTCGTTGACGCCCACCAGCATGTTGCTCTTGGTAGTAAGTTCAAAGAAAGGAGCATCCTTCTTGTTGGAAAGGACAGCGAACTCAACGTTGCCGAATCCTTCTACGGTGAGGTGGTTGTAATCCTTGTTGTAAGGAGCAGCACCAAACTTCTTGAGGAAGGCACGGTTGTAGAGGTTGACGAATGACTGAGGAACGTAAAGGTAAACCTTATCCTCTGCCATCAGCTCTTCATCGGCGAATTCACAGATGCCCTGTGCGAAATCTACGGCGTTGTCGTCGTTGATGGTCTTGTTGTCGCCCAGAATATCTGCAATCTTGATAAGGTTTCCGAGGCCACTGGAAAGCTTGCCGGCATCCAGTTCGGTCTTGGCAATGGTATCGAAACCATTGAAGAGGTCAACAGAACCTGTTCCTGTAGGGTTGCGTACAGCCTTGAACAGAACCTTGTCGAGGTTTTTGCCGAGCTTCAGGGCGAGGAGCTGAAGAACCTGCAGCGTGATAGGCACATTCTTCAGGGCATCGCCATTAGTGACGTTGGCGCCCCAGATGGTGGAATAAACTGAGTTAGGTGAGAACTTGATATCGACATTGCCAAAGAACACCTCCAGGGTACGAGGTGTAATCTTGACGTTGCCGTCAGCTACGCGGTTCTCATCGTATGGACCGAACTCAGCACCGCCTGTAAGTTCGCCTACGGTCTCTGATACACGGATGCCTGGGCGAAGAGTCATGTAGCTGAGTGACTTCTTCAGACCTCTGGTAGGCATGGTGATTAACTTATTACGGTAGATCTTTGCCGTCTTTTGCAGCTGTTCCTTTACGTCAACAGGTGCAACAAATTTATCATTCTCTGCCATATTATGCAAAATCAATTAAAACGTCCGATACTTGATCTGAGCAGAAGTCCTGAGCCTTGTTGTCATCTACGGCAGTGTGGGTTTCGCCACCCGGTTCTTTCTCCAGATCCTTTACTTTCTCTTCAAGGTCTTTCTTATCCTTCTCCAGGTTCTTGACCTTATCCTCCAGTTCCTTCTTCTCGTTCTTGACCTTATCGAGTTCCTCGTCCTTGGTCTTGATCGAGCTGGAGTCGGCAGCAATCTTATCCTCCAGCTTCTGCATCTGCTCCTGGGAGATGGTGCAGTCCTTGGCTGATTCTTCTGCCTCAATGCCCTCTACGTTGAGAACATTGTTGATGTGAGTCCATTTCTTAATCATATCTAAAACATTTTTGTGTGAGTTTTCCTTTCCGAAGATTCGTCCCAGGAAGCCCGGCTTCTTCTCATACCAGGAATTGACGACCTCTGGCAATGCTGGAAGATTGTTGTACTTGATGAAGTTCTGTGTTGACTCCGTGATTTCAGCCGGCTTGCCATCCATCGACTCATCCACTAAACCGAGATCGATGCACTCATCCACGGTATGCCATTTGGCTTCAGACATCACCTTGATGATATCCTCGTGCTTCTTTCCCGAGCGATCGCAGTAAACATTGGCAATGATATTGTCTATCTTCTGCTGGTCTTCCTGCTGCTTCTGCAGCTGCTCGATGAGGGAACCGATTTCTTCCTCATTGAGGGCGCTCCATACAAACTGCTCCGTGGAACACTTATGAACCAGGAGCAAACTGTACTTGTTCATTCGGATCTTCTTGGCGCCCATCGCACAGATGGTGGCGGCAGATGCAGAGAAGCCCGCCTGAAAGTCAACCGTCACATCGCCATGGTCCTTGAACATCTGACAGATGGCGAGACCTGCGGAAACCGCACCGCCCGGCGAATCGATGGCTACATCGACGTGCTTGCCTTTGTTGTTATTAAGGATATCGCGGACCATAAACTTGGTCCACGACCCTATATAACCGGTGATAGATATTTGATATTTCATACAACTTAGCGAATTTGATTGCCGCAAAGTTATATAATAAGGAGAAGAAATAAAAAAACTTATTCTATGATTTGGAGCGGTCTGATGACGTCTGTCCAAGTTGCTGTATAGGTAATCAGGGAAGATTCCGTATGTGAACTTGGCAGGTTTTCGGTACGGGTGAGTACCGGATATGGTCGGCGGTCGCAGCCCATAAGGTAGCGAATGCCATCTGCCGTGGTGATTCTGAAGGCTAGAGGTCGGTAGTTCGGATCTATCTGCTCGCACGACTTGAAGGTGAGCTTGGAGGTGAAAATGCGGACTTTTGACTCTACTTTGTCGGAAATCTCACAACTTGACGGAACTTTGCATTGAATTGACCGGAAGTTAGCAGCCGACGGTACAATGCATCTCTGATCCATAGGGAAGACGACACTTTTGAGGTTTTCTGCCTCTGTCATCTCAATCTTGATGATGTTTTTGATGTATGCCATATTTCTAAGTTGTTTGGTTATTTCGATTATTTTCATTCTGTTCGGAGTTGTTCGCCGAAACGGAAAAAATTGTATTAATCTTTATGAAATCTTGTTGTAGAGTTTAAATTTATGCCCTTTTTTGCGTGCTGATCGCGCATTCTGTAGAAGCATTGGCGCACGGTATCCTCATAATCAATGCCAATGCCATGTTGCTCGCACCAGGCTGAAATGAGTGATGAAAGCTTGCATGAGCGGTCAGCGATGTCCTTCAGGGATGCCCAGAGGTCTATCTTGAAAAGGTCGGTGATCATCTCCTTCACGGCTCTTCTGGCACGTGGGCCCAGGTAGTTGTACTCACGTATTGGCTTTGCCTTGGATTCCGGAAGCGAGATGGCGATATACTCATTAGGGTGAATGAGCCATCGGCTCTGTTCGTACTCCTCATCTTTGAAGGTATTCGTCACGCTCTGGTGCAGTGAGGCGGCATCCGCCTTCTCCATCTCTTCCTGGCTCTCCTGTTCTTCTGGCGACATTCTAGCCTGAGGCGGTTTACTTGTGAACCGACGTATGACGGCAACCTCGTTGCCGATGATAGGGAAAATAATTGGATTTCCATAACTGTGGTATGCCCATTGCCTGATATGAGCAGGCACCTTGATGTAAACTACTCTATTCATATGCCATTTTTCGGCAAAGATACAAATAAAAATTGAGATAACTAATAATTATTAGTAAAAAGCTAATATTTCTTAGTAAATTTGATGTGATGTAATTTCGTCCGAAAAGTTTGTATTTTTGTATCGTGTAACTTTGGCTTTATAACTCTCTGATAATCAGCTCTGTTTTCTTGATACATTTTTCAGATACAAAAAAGTGGGCCAAAACAAAGTTGTAACATAACCTATATGAAGAAGTAAGCCGCTGATACAAAAATGGTTTGTTACAAACTCCTAAAAGTTTGTAACTAAGTTGTAACGCAACTTTGTAAACGTCCAAAATTGGATTTAACCCCCTCTTTTCTAGTTATTTATACCTTCTTACTAACATTCTGTTACAGAGTTACAAAAGATTTGTATAATAAATAAGAAAGGGGAGTGGGGAAAACAGCGGTAGGCGGGGGAAAAGGGCTAAAATGAGCCTGTCGGGCAGGGCTGGCCATACCTGGTGAAGACGAAAAAGGGAGCGATGAACAGATGCTCATCACTCCCTCGTAACATGAGAAAAGAAATATAAAAATCAGCGAATTTCGCTTGAAAATTTTGCCGAAAATATTTGCATAATTCAGATATTTTTTGTACCTTTGCACTATAACTTGGGGCTATATACCCTATTATATATGTAGGGGGTTAGAAAGGTTCGTTACTATTAGTATCTATCTTGCTCCAGTCGATTGTCGATTGATAATCACCCTTTTTTGCTTGAGTTTCTTCTTTTGGAGAATCACTCTTCTTGCTTCTGAGATAAATCATCTCAACCGGGCTTCCATCAGGATGCGCTGGATCTCTTCTGATAATGCGATGCTGGCTGTTACAGAGGTCATCCGGGTTCAGGGCTTCAATGTATGGGCATAGCTCCACAAATGCCTTCAGCTTCTTGGTAAAGCTCTGTGTCGTTGCTTTGTTAAGGCCAGAGAACTGTTTGAAGTCTGTAAATGCCTTTTCTCTTACGACAAACTCGTCGAGTCTTCCACTCTCCTCAGAGAAATAAGAACTGGCCCAATCCTCGAAGTTTACACCCATATCAGCTTTAAACTTGCGCTTAACGATATTCTCCATAGGTGGAAGTATCTTTACGGGTTCTCCCACGAGAGATATGTAGAAGCGGCAGCATTGCAGGAAGAAGTTGATATCTGCGTTCCATTCGGCCTCAGAATAGGTCTTGGAAAACAGATCCTTGTCGAAGTCATCTCTGATGCTTCTGGTCTCCTGGTAGTCATTATCCTCCGTGCGCTGATGATAATAGTCTGAGAACACCATATACAGCAATCTCGCCTCTGAAGATGGATCGAAATCTGCCGGCACATAATTAGTAGTGAAGGCAATTTTCGGGCTATCCTCGAAAGGTATAGTGAAGCTCTGGTTGTTCTTTGGGTTTACAGTCATATCTGAAGTAATATTATCATAGAAGAGTCCTGTGTTGAGATACCGGTCACAGTCATCGAGCAGCAGCATCTGAGTGTGCTGGGTTACCTGGTCGAAGACATGAGGGTTGTCCATCAGCTTCGGGTTTCTACCGGACAGCTTAACGGTCTTCATCAGCAAAGAGAGTGTCTTGAAGAAGAAACTCTTACCCGAACGGCCGTTGCATTCGTTGTCTTCACCGATTTTGTTGTCCATGGCCATAGGCGCCCATGCTCGTGAAGGAGACTTGTAATGATGAAGCATATACCCGAATGTGAATATCTTGTTGATGAGGTTCTGTTTCTGTTCGGCAATCTCGACATCGGTCAGGCCTTCACCTGCGATATCGAATAGGTGAGCCTTATGATATGCTTCTTTCTCATCAACGCTTCTCTCCTCGAAGTTGTATTCCAGTTCCTTGCGCCAGTAGGTGCGTGAGGCGTTGATCAGATAGCCAAAGAAGTGAGAACTCACGTTCTTGACCTCGATATCAAACTTCGGTCTGCCATCCTCATCGATGGTGCGCGTGATGGTGAACATATCATCGAGCTTCTTGAAGTTATGATCGATGACGTTCTCCTGCCATACGTAGTTCTTGAGCGAGCTTCCTTCACGCTGATACTCAATCAGACCATCCTTGGTTACCTCTATGCTGACACGAGGGAAGAAGAACAGCTGTGAATGATTGGTGTAGTTGGTGAAGTCAAGCGTTATTTCCTGGAGTGAATCGAGCGCAGCGCTGGAGAGCTTCGGGGTATTCAATACCAGGTTGAGAATATCTCGCTTTTCTGCTCTGTCGATGACCCATTGTCGGCAGAACTCACGGATATCTCTTGTGGTGATGAGCTTCACGATGTTACCGGTGATTCTTACATACTTCGTGATGGTGGAGTTCTCGTCGTGGAGCGTGTAGAAACCGTTAAGGCGAAGGAAATTGTAGAGGCACGCTGTATCGATGTAGTGGTCCCAGGTGTTGGACTTCTTGTTGAGCTTGCTCACCCAGAAACGGGCAGGCATGGCCAGCGTCATCAGGTTGCGGAAGTCCTTGCGGGTATTGCGCAGCTCCATCCAGTCACGGAGATCCTTGCGGCCTTTTCCTCGGTTGTCGTGGTAGGTCCTGAGCCATTGTGGCAGCCAGATTGTATGTATGTCAATGTAGCGCAGGGCAAGTTCCGTTCCCTTGGAGATACCGGTCTCGTCGATGTCCGGTATATTATAGAGTACTTCCACATACTTCATGATTTCTCTGTATTCCTCCTCGCTGAGCTTATAGGTCTCAGAGTTGAACCATAGAGGGTGATAACCGAGAGACTTGCAGCAGAGGCTATCTCGTTCGCCGCTGCAGATGAATGCTTCAGGAAGTTTCTGTTCTTTATAGACCTTCGATTCATCGACGTTGGTCTTGTTGAATTCAGCCATCTCCTTGGCGTTGAACTCATGGTATGCTTTCTTGAGCTCAGCCAGACCATTGATGTACTTCTTAGGCTTGACACCATCAGGAGTATATGAGAATCTCCACTGTTTGCTGAAGTTGAGCGGTTCGTATATCTTGTAGAATTTTACTTCCGGTTTCTCTCCTTCAGCTGGAGAAACCAGGCACTCACGCATGAAGATAGGGTAGTGCTCATTGCTGTATTTGATCTTGACCTTGCGGTCTTTGACATATCCAATCCATTTGGCAGAATGCCAGTTTAGGGCATCCACATGTTCCTGCTTCACGTTTGGGCCAAGAACCTTCAGTTCATCTTCCGTGAATTTATCATTGAGTTCAAAGATGCGGGTACCATCTTTCTCATCGATGGTGGCATCACGTTCTGCAAAAGTAGGCTTGTTTACATCCTTCTTGAGCTCATCGGTAACGTTATACTCTGCTGCCAGGCGAAGGATGGCATCAGGGAAACGGTCGATATTCTTCTCCTTCATATAGAGATCGATAGGAGATTCTGCATTTCCTTCGCCTCCAAAGTCTGTTACTCTCCAGCATTCCTTGTACTTCTTCAGGGAACACGATGGGGTATTCTCCTTTCGGATGGCAAAGTGCTTCTTGGGCGTTCCTGTGCAGTATTTCTGCACGCATTCTTTGGCGTCCGGGTATAATGCGATGATTATGTCCAGTCCGTCATCGGTTGCCTGGTAAATCTGTTCTGCTTTGATCATATTTCTTTTCCTTTAAAAACTGCCTGCAAAGATAAATGTTTGCAGGCTCAAAACAAAATACTTGCTGCCGATAGCCTTAATGCCTTAGGATATGTAGCTTTACGGCTTTGTTGACAGCATTTGGCTGAGATAGGTTGATTTCTGAGAGAATGCGGCTTTCGAATTCCGCTTGTGTCTCGAATCTTTTACGTAGTGGGGGGGGTAAGGAAATCTATGATAGCCTTATACCCTGATTCCAGTGTCATTATTGCTTTCATATTCGTTTATTTTTTCAGGTGTACATCCGAGTGGTTCAGAGCTATGCTCTATATATCTGCGAAATAGGGGGCAGTATCTTCCGTTGATACAGTTCACCCCTATTGGGCAGCTTAGACATTTACTTGGAGGCATCTACTTGTACGTTAAATCTATCGTCGTGGAGAAGTAGCTTGGTGTGGATGTATTCTGGTCGCTGCTCCTCTTCGTTCCATCTGATTTCCCGGAAGTCTCTACCGCCTACCTCACATTCGGAAGCATTCCCGGTTTTATCCCATTCGACAATATGATCTTTCCCATCTTTGGTGGGAACTACACCTAATATACATTTGCCAAAACGGTCGTTTCTAACTTCATATATAGTAGCATCAGGGAATTTTTCCTTGATGGCATCCTCTATAGACATAGTTTTAACCTTTCTTTTCATTGTTTCTCATTCTATATTTAACAATTCCTTCTACAATTCCGTCTTCAGCGTCATCGTAGAAAAGATTAACCTCAGATTTGCCTTTATGGAAAGGTCCGTACGACACATCGACCGGAACGCTAGCGTCCTCGAAGTCCTTCTGGATGTACTTCAGCTGTTCGCTGTTGCACTTGATAGTCATCTTTCCCATTTACTTCTCCCATTTACCCTCGTTGATAACCTCTTCTACCATCTCACGCTGGTATGGCAACCAGTTGTTCTTCTTGATCTTGTCGTAGATGCCTGATGCCGACATGCCGAATTTCAGCTGCAGAGCCAAAATGAACTTGTTGCGCTTGTTACGAGGAATCTCGTTGTACCAGTCGCGCAATGAATTTTTTTCATCACTTTTTTGCATATTTTCTTTCATATTTCAAATATTATTATTAACTTTGTTGCAAAGTTACGAATAAAAATTAGAAAACACTAATATCTTTTAGTAAAAATACTAATAGATATTAGTTAAATATTATTAATTAAATTGTGTTGTTATGTATAACGGTCAGGTACTCAGAAAGTTAATAGCAGAAGCTGGTTTAACCAAGAAACAGTTCGAAGAACAGGTTTTTCAGGGAAAATCAACTGGCTTGTATCATGTTGAAACGGCAACGAGTGTCACTTGCAATACCCTTGAGCGTATGCGTGATGTACTCAAGTGCTCGATGGATGACTTCTTTACCACTCCCGAGTGGGCCACGAAAAAGACGGGAGAAGTCATTGGTTCTAATAATGTTCTCTCGAATGTTAGGATTAACAATAGTAAAATGGAGACCCAGTATCTCAAAGAGTTAATCCAGGAAAAGGATAAACGCATCAATACATTGGAGAATTATATAAAACTTCTCGAAAGTAAGGATAAAAAGGACTAAATTCAAACGAAAATTAGTGCTTACTGATTTTTTTTAGTTCTTTTCTCCCCTATATATAATAAGGTATATCATATTATTAATGTGTTGGTTATGATATTGGGCATCTAAAATCTTATCCGGCGGTAGTAGGCTTGTCATCAGTCCTGCCGCCGCAACAATGATCGGGTAAGAAGTTGGTGAACAACATCTTATCCGATTTTTTTGTGCCCTAATTTATTAATTTAACATTAAATATTTGTTTAATTCGAATTAAAGTGCTACTTTTGCACAATAATATTTTTATGTGCAATTAATAAAAAAGGAAGGGCTTCAATATGTCAGTATCCAAAACAAGACAAAAACTGGTAGATGTCGCACGACAACTCTTTGCTAAGAATGGTATAGCAAATACTACAATGAATGATATTGCTGTAGCTTCTGGTAAGGGAAGACGTACGCTTTATACTTATTTCAGTAGGAAGGAGGATGTCTATTACGCGGTGATAGAATCAGAGTTGGAGCGTCTTTCGGACAAGTTGGACGAGGTTGCTAATTGCAAGATGCGTCCACAGGATAAAATCATCGAGCTTATCTATACTCACCTCAGTATGATCAAGGAAACGGTTGTAAGAAACGGTAACCTCCGTGCTGAGTTCTTCCGGAATATCTGGATGGTTGAGAAGGCAAGAAAGAACTTCGATGAAGATGAAATAGAGATTCTCAGAAGAATTTATGCCGAAGGAAGAGAAGATGGTGAGTTTGATATTGATAACATCGATCTGGTGGCCGATATTACTCACTATTGTATCAAAGGTCTCGAGGTTCCATTTATCTATGGACGTTTGGGCCATGGCATGAATGTGGAGTCGAGCAAACCTCTGGTTGCCAAGGTGGTTTATGGTGCCTTGGGAAAGTCGGGCTTGAAACTCTAAATAAAAGATAGTAAATACGTAACTAATTGATAATTAATTAAATAAGAAAGAAATGGGATTATTAAGTGGTAAAACAGCCCTTGTAACAGGTGCTGCTCGCGGCATCGGTAAGGCTGTCGCTATGAAGTTCGCCTCTGAGGGCGCTAACATCGCATTTACAGACCTCGTACTCAACGACGATATGGCTGCCGGTTTGGAAGCTACTCGTAAGGAGATTGAGGCTCTTGGTGTAACCTGTCGTGCTTATGCTGGTAATGCAGCAGATTTCGAGGAGACACAGAAGACAGTTAAGCAGATTCATGAGGACTTCGGTTCTATCGATATCCTGGTTAACAATGCAGGTATCACCAAGGACGGTTTGATGCTCCGTATGAGCGAGGCTCAGTGGGATGCTGTTTTGAATGTAAACTTGAAGTCAGCCTTCAACTTCATTCATGCTTGCTCTCCAATCATGCTTCGTCAGCGTGGTGGTTCTATCATCAACATGGCTTCTGTAGTAGGTGTTCATGGTAATGCAGGTCAGTGCAACTATGCAGCTTCTAAGGCTGGTATGATTGCTTTGGCTAAGTCTATCGCTCAGGAGTTGGGTCCTAAGGGCGTACGCGCTAATGCGGTAGCTCCTGGTTTCATCGAGACTGCAATGACTGCACAGTTGCCTGAGGAAATCCGCAAGGACTGGATGAAGAAGATTCCATTGCGTCGTGGTGGTCAGACTGAGGATATCGCAAATGTTTGCCTCTTCCTCGCTTCCGACTTGTCTAGCTATGTTAGCGGTCAGGTTATTCAGATCGACGGTGGTATGAACATGTAATCTCTCGGCAATCGTTTTATTGATAAAACATGCAGGTAGTTTACGAAGACAACCATATAATCATAGTCTCTAAGAGAAGTGGCGAAATCGTGCAGGGCGACAAGACCGGCGACGAACCTCTCTCGGAGACTGTGAAACAGTACATCAAGGAGAAGTATCACAAGCCGGGAAATGTATTCCTCGGTGTGGTGCATCGCCTTGACCGTCCTGTTTCGGGTTTGGTCGTATTTGCCAAGACTTCTAAGGCATTGAGCCGTCTGAACAATATGTTCCGGGATGGCGAAGTTCACAAAACCTATTGGGCAATCGTGAAGAACATGCCAAAGGAACCTGAGGCTACGCTCACCCATTGGATTGTAAGAAATGAAAAGCAGAATAAGAGCTATGCTTACGACCATGAGGTGAAAAACTCGAAGAAAGCGATATTGAAGTATAAGGTGATAGGTCATACAGACCATTATACACTTCTGGAGGTGAATTTGATGACGGGTCGTCATCATCAGATAAGATGCCAGCTTGCCAAGATGGGATGTCCTATCAAGGGAGATCTGAAATACGGTTCTCCACGTAGCAATGCAGATGGCAGTATTTCTCTCCTTTCACACAGAGTAGAATTTGTTCATCCTGTGTCTAAAGAAACAATCGTAGCAGAGGCTCCGCTGCCGGATGATAATCTTTGGCGGGCTATTGCACCCTAACTCAAAAATCCATGCTTATGAAGAGGTATGCGAAATGGGCAGGAATCACGGTGTTGACTCCATTGGTGCTCATCTTGTTGTTATCCATTCTGCTTTATCTGCCACCTGTTCAGAATTGGGCGGTAAAGCAAGTGGCTGCTTATGCCTCTGAGTCGACGGGTATGGATATTTCGGTAAAGCAAGTACGCCTCGTCTTCCCTCTGAAACTGGGAGTGGAAGGCGTAAAGGTACTTCAGCCAATCGACTCACTCAAGAATTCCCCAAACTTGGCTTTAAGAAATAAGAGAGATACCGTTGCCGACATCCAGAAGATGGTGGTAGACGTACAATTGTTGCCTCTTTTCGAAAGTCAAGTCATGGTGGATGAACTCAATTTCACCCAGATGAAGGTGAATACCACGAATTTTATTCACGAAGCCAGAATCAAGGGCAATGTAGGTAATCTGCGCCTGAAGGCTCATGGCATTGACCTCGGAAAGGAGAAGGTCAGGGTGAATCATGCCCTGTTGGCTGATGCCCGACTCTCGGTAGAACTGAGCGATACTGTGCCGCCGGATACTACGCCTAGTACCAATTTCTGGAAGGTGAATATCGAAAAACTGAAACTGAAGAACACTGATTTCGTATTACACATGCCTGGAGATACCCTCCAGGTGAATGCTTATTTTGGAGATGCGGTGGCGCAGACTACCTATCTCGACCTTTATAAAGGACTTTATCAGATAGGCCATCTCGACTGGAAGAATGGCAAGGTGAACTATGACCAGAACTATATCCGTCCGGTATCGGGCATGGACTTTAACCATATCGCTCTGTCGGCCATGACTTTGAAGGCAGACTCTTTCTATTATTGCGATTCGAAGATAGATGTCAAGATTCGTGAAGCTCAGTTTAAGGAGAAAAGCGGTTTGCAGGTAGACCAGCTCTATGGCAGATTCGTGATGGATTCCGTGAAACTGCAGTTGCCTGATATCTGTCTCCGTACCCCATACTCCCAGTTGCAGGCAACGGTGGATATGGATTTGAATGCCTTTGATGAGGTGAAACCTGGCAAGTTGATGGCACAACTGAAGGGTGCTTTGGGTCGTTCAGATCTGTTCCTCTTTGCAGGCGATGCCTTCCCAGGCGCCATGAAGATGAAATGGCCATTCTATCCGATGAAGATAGAAGGTTCGTTCAAGGGAAATATGCAGCAGGCATCTTTCTCGGGCTTGAAACTGTCGCTGCCTACAGCCTTCGAACTGAGTGCTGATGGAAAATTGGGTAACCTGACGGATATGAACCGTCTGAAGGCAAATGTAGATCTGAACGCCCGTACCTATCATCTGGATTTCATTACCGCCATGCTTGACCCTTCTCTGATGCAGGAGATACGTGTGCCTAGCGGTATCGGAATCCGTGGTAACATTCAGGCAGACGGCTCCAGATATGCTACCCGACTCGCCATTACCGAAGGTCGTGGCAGAATGAGGGTAGATGCCAAGATAGATGCGAAGACCCGGAAAGACGGCAGTATCGATATGAACCGTCTGGCTTATCAAGCTAAGATTCAGGCGCACAACATCCAGGCAAAGCATTTCCTTCCAAAACAGGATTTGCATTCTTTCACCGGCTCATTGCAGGCGAAGGGAGAGGGAACCGATTTCCTTTCTCCGCGTACCCGATTGCAGGCTAAGGCACAGGTAAACCAGATTCAGTATGGCAAATACAAACTGGATCATGTATTGGCAGTGGCTCACGTTGCTAATGGAAAGGTGCATGCCGATATCGACAGCAAGAACCAGTATCTTACGGGACTCGTCAGCCTTGATGCACTTACGAATTCCAAGAAACTGGAGGCTACCCTGGTGGCAGATGTCCGCGATGTGAATCTTTATTCGTTAGAGGTAACGAAGGCACCGATGCGCCTGTCGCTCTGCGGCCACATGGATATCAGGTCCGACCTGAAGGACAGTCACGACATCATGGCTTCGATGAGTGATATTACGGTTCGTACGGCAGAAAAGAATTACCGTCCGGTGGGTGTTGACGCTGATGTCTTTACCCGCAGAGATACCACGCACGCAGTCATCGATTGCGGCGACTTCCATCTCAACATGGATGTACACGGAGGCTATAAGCAGTTGATGAGCCGTTTTGCCGGATTGCAGAAAGAATTGGCTCATCAGCTTAGGAACCATCATATCGATCAGGTGAAGATTCGCAGTCAGTTCCCTTTCGGTCATGTTTATCTTACCACAGGAAAGGACAATTTCATTTCCCGTTTCATTGCTTACTGCGGTTATGATTTCAAGACGGTGGATATGAAGATGACCATGTCGCCTGTAACAGGTGTCAATGGTTATCTCAACATCGATTCACTGGTAGCGAGTGGCATGCAGTTGGATACGATCCGTGCCTTGGTGAAGACAGAGGGCGATACCATCCGCTATGCAGCACGTGTTCAGAACAACAAGCATAATCCTCAGTATGTGTTCCGGGCACAGGTAGAGGGCGAACTGCAGGAGAAGGGTTCCTATATCGATGCCCGCATCTATGATGCCAAAAATAGATTGGGTGTAGATGTAGGTCTGGAGGCGCTGTTGCTGGAAAACGGCGTGAAGATTTCGCTCATCGATACCCATCCTGTCCTGGGTTACAAGAAGTTTACTGCCAACGATGACAACTATCTGATGTTGGGCAATGACGACCGTGTTTCTGCCAATCTGAGTCTGAAGGCAGCCAACGGCATGGGTATCCGTATATACAGCAATGATGAAAACGAAGAAGCGCTGCAGGATCTTACGGTGAGCATGAGCCAGTTTAATCTGGATAAAGTGCTCAGCGTGATTCCTTATATGCCGGATATCTCGGGTATTCTTGACGGCGACTTCCATATTATCCAGACCAAGGATGAATTCTCGGTTTCTTCTAATCTGAACATCGACAATATGGTTTACGAAAAGTGTCCGATGGGAGATGTCGGTACTGAATTCGTTTACATGCCAAAGAGCGACGGTTCTCATTATGTAGATGGTTTCCTCAATTATGAGGGTGAAGAAGTAGCTACCGTAAAGGGTACTTACAAGTCGGAAGGAAACGGTTATCTTGATGCCGAAGTGGGTATGGAGAAGTTGCCTCTGCATTTTGTCAACGGTTTTGTTCCTGACCAGATTATGGGTCTGAAGGGATATGGCGAAGGAAAACTGAGTTTGAAGGGAGCCTTGAGCCAGTTGGATGTAGAGGGCGAAGTATATCTGGATTCGGCTTATCTCGTCAGTGTGCCGTATGGCATCACGATGCGTTTTGCCAACGATCCTGTCCGTATCATAGACAGCAAGTTGCTCTTCGAAAACTTCATGATGTATGCCAACAATGAGAGTCCGCTCAATATCCAGGGCAGTCTCGACTTTACGAATATAGAGAAGATGATGCTCGATATCCGGATGAGAGCACAGAACTTCCTGCTGATTGATGCCAAGGAGGATGCTCGTTCCGAGGCTTTCGGCAAGGCGTATGTCAACTTCTATGGTGCGATGCGCGGACCGGTAAGCAATCTGAAGATGCAGGGTAAGCTGGATGTCCTCGGCAATACGGATATGACGTATGTGCTGAAAGAATCGGAACTGACTACTGATACGCAGCTCGATGAGCTGGTGAAGTTTACGAATTTCAAGAGTGGCAAGCCTGTCGTTGTCGAGCGTCCGGCACTGGAAGGATTGAACATGATGTTGGGCATGTCAATAGACGAGTCGGCTCATATCCTCTGTGCTTTGAATGCCGACCAGACCAACTACATCGACCTGATGGGCGGTGGTAATCTGACGATGACTTACAATTCGGTTGATGGCATCGGCATCACGGGCAAGTATACCCTGAACAATGGCAAGATGAAATATTCGTTGCCTATCATTCCGCTCAAGACGTTTGATATCCAGGACGGCAGCTACATAGAGTTTAACGGCGATCCGTTCAACCCGACCCTGAACATCACGGCAACAGAGAATGTCAGGACAACGGTAAACGAGGGACAGGGAACCGGCCGCTCGGTGGATTTCATTTGTGGCGTAAAACTCTCGCAGACATTGAATAAGCCAGGCATCCAGTTTATCGTTTCCTCACCAAACGATGCCACCTTGCAGGATGAACTGAACACGATGAGTATTGAAGAGCGGGGTAAGATAGCTATTACGATGCTGGCTTCGGGCATGTATCTTGCCAACGGAAATACCAATTCGTTCTCCATGAACAGTGCCTTGACCTCATTCCTCAACTCAGAGATCAATAATATTGCAGGTTCAGCGATGCGTTCTGTGGGTGTGGATGTCGGTATGTCGGTAGATAACTCCACCAATGCAGCAGGTGCCATGCACACCGATTACAACTTTAAGTTTGCCAAGCGGTTCTTCAACAACCGCTTGAGTTTCAGTGTGGGCGGTAAGGTTTCTACCGGTGCAGAAATGGAGAATGCAGCCAACAATGATGATGCATTCTTCAACAATATCGAATTGCAGTACCGTCTCAACGAAGGTGCGAGCCAGTATATCCGTGCCTTCTACAACAACAATACCTACGATTGGCTCGAAGGTTTGATAGGTGAGTACGGTGTCGGTTTCAAATGGCAGAGAAAGTTGCAGCATTTCAAGGACATCTTCCGGTTCAAGACCGATAAGCAGCAGATTCCTGCAGCCCCAATGGAGAAGAATCCTGCGGTGAAGAAGAGTACGAACGAAAAGAAGGATACGATGGAGAAAGCCAGAACAAAGGACTTTGACCCATTGAAACTTAACGAAAAGTAATGAGCGATATGAAACAGCAGAACAGGTTATACCTTATTATATATGTGGCAGCATTGCTGATGTTGTCGGGGCAGCTCATAACGGGTTGCTCTTCAACCAGTGCGCTGAAAGAAGACGAGCAGCTGTTTACGGGTCTGGTACCTATCGAGTATAAGAACTACGAGAAGGGATCTTATGCTGATTCTACCATCACCGAGATGGAGTATGCCCTGGCTTCGGCTCCGAACGGTGCCTTGTTCGGAAGCAGCTATTACCGCACGCCGTTCCCTGTGCGTCTGTGGATATGGAATGCTTTCTCTCAGTCGGATGGAGCACTGGCTAAGTGGATAACCAAGGTATTCGGTTCCAAACCTAAGCTGATGGCGAATGTGAATCCGCAGCTCCGTGCCCAGGTAGCCGAGCATCAGCTCGATAAATATGGCTATTTTAACGGTAAGGTGACTTATGATGTGCTGACACAGAGCAATCCGAAGAAGGCGAAGGTTGCCTATCAGGTAGACTTCGGTCATCTCTGGACGCTTGATTCTATGGCTTATCTCAACTTCCCAGCCAAGAGCAAGCAGTTTATAGATGCTTCCATGAACAAGGCGCTCATACGGAAGGGGAGTCCTTTCAATGTCGCCAACATGGAATCGGAACGTCAGCGTATCACCCGTCTGTTCCGCAACAGGGGCTATTATTTCTATCAGAACAGTTATGCTTCTTATCTTGCCGATACCGTGAATGTGCCCGGCAAGGTGCAGTTGCGGCTGATGATGGCAGACAGCGTGGACGATAGGGCTACCCGCCAGTGGTATATCGGAAAGATTCATGTTAATTTCAGAAAGCAGTATATGGAGGAGTTGAAGGATTCCTTTGTGCGCAGCTATCTGAGTTTCCATTATAATGGAAGAAAGATGCCGATACGTCCGGGCATCGTTTTGCAGAGTCTGCGCCTGCGTCCCCGTGAACTGTATCGGGTACGTACCGAGGAGCGTGCCAAGACCGGACTCCAGGAGATGGGACTCTTCAGCTATTCCAGCATCCAGTTTACCCCCCGTTCGGTGCAAACCCTCGACAGTCTGGGCAATGTAGTATATCGTGATACTTTGGATGCCAATATCGATCTGGTATTCGACAAGCCATACGATTTCTATGTCGAGGCAAATGCCCGCGGCAAAACGACCGGTAGAGTAGGACCGGAGTTGGTAGTGGGTCTTACCAAGCGCAATGCTTTTCATGGAGGCGAGAAACTTACTGTCAACCTGCATGGTTCGCATGAGTGGCAAACCATCAGTCAGGCTGGTGGAGGTTCTACCCGCATCAATTCCTATGAATACGGATCGGATGTTTCCGTAGAGTTCCCTCGCATCATCACGCCTTGGAATATGTTCAGAACGATGGAGCAGAATGAGCGCAGATACCGTGCCGGGCATATGCCTACCAAATATCGGGGTGTGCCAACTACTACCATCAAGGCTTCGATGAATGTGCTGAACAGAGCCAGCTATTTCCGACGTCATGTGGCAGCGGGCGAGTTAACCTATGCGTGGTCTACCTCTTACCAGCATCAGCATTCTTTCAGTCCGCTGATTCTCTCTTATGAGTTTATGAACAGCCGCACAGCCGCTTTCGATAGCATCCTCGCCCTGCATCCTTATCTTCAGATATCGATGCGCGACCAGTTTGTGCCTAAGATGAGTTACACCTATACTTATCGCAGTCCGCGCCGTTACCGCCATCCTATCACCTGGTCAACCACCATCAGCGAGGCAGCCAATATCCTTTCGCTCGGTTACATGGCGGCCGGAAAGGGATGGAACGAGAAAGACAAGAAGATGTTCAAGAATCCGTTTGCTCAGTTTCTGAAACTGGAGACAGATTTCGTGAAATATTGGCGTATTACCCAGGATGGTACGCTGGTGGGACATGTCAATGCCGGCATTATCTGGAGTTATGGCAATGCCGAGAATGCTCCTTATTATGAGCAGTTCTATATCGGTGGTGCCAACAGTGTGCGAGCCTTTAATGTGCGGAGTATCGGACCGGGCAGATACCAGCCTGCCAACAGCAAGTATTCGTATATCGACCAGACGGGCGACATCAAGTTTCTGATGAATCTGGAATACCGTCAGAAGGTATGGGGCGATCTCTATGGAGCCCTTTTCCTGGATGCAGGTAATGTGTGGACCTTACGCAACCATGAGTACAGTCCGCTCGGCAAGTTTGATGTAGACAAGTTCTTCCGACAGCTGGCGGTAGGCACCGGTGTTGGTGTGCGTTATGATATGGGTATGTTTGTGATACGTGTCGACTGGGGTATCGGTCTGCATGTTCCTTACGATACCGGCAAGAGTGGCTTCTATAACATCCGTCGGTTCAAGGATGCCCAGAGTCTGCATTTCGCTGTGGGTTATCCTTTCTAGGTTTAGCCTGGGAGATGTGTCCGGAAATAAGTCTGATATGTGTTACAGATAGTGCATAAAAGGACAAAAATTGATATTAATCAAAAAAAAGTAGGAAAACGTGCGGTTAACTGCATTTTTTTTGTTACTTTTGCATCGTTATTTTATAAATAACTATCAACTATTAATAAATAAAAGTATAGACAAAATGAAACCTACGTTATTGCTTTTGGCTGCCGGTATGGGTAGCCGTTATGGTGGTTTGAAACAGCTTGATGGTCTGGGTCCTAATGGTGAGACTATCATGGACTACAGCATCTATGATGCTATTCAGGCTGGTTTCGGAAAGATCGTATTCGTTATCCGCAAGGACTTCGAAGATCAGTTCCGTGAGAAGATTCTTTCAAAGTATGAGGGTCATATTCCTGCAGAACTTTGTTTCCAGGCATTGGATGATCTCCCAGAGGGATTCTCAGTTCCAGAAGGTCGTGAGAAACCATGGGGTACAAACCATGCTGTCCTGATGGCAAAGGATATCATCAAGGAACCTTTCTGCGTAATCAACTGCGATGACTTCTACAACCGCGATTGCTTCATGGTAATCGGCAAGTTCCTCTCTGAACTTCCAGAGGGTAGCAAGAACCGTTATGCCATGGTAGGTTTCCGTGTAGGTAATACCTTGAGTGAGAATGGTACCGTAGCTCGCGGCATCTGCTCTAAGGATGCAGATGAGAACTTGACAACCTGTGTAGAGCGTACCGAGATCATGCGTATCGACGGTAAGGTATCTTACAAGGATGAGCAGGGCGAGTGGGTTGCTGTTGGCGACAATACTCCTGTTTCCATGAACGTTTGGGGCTTCACGCCTGATTACTTCCAGCATAGTGAGGAGTACTTCAAGGAGTTCTTGAGTGATCCTAAGAATATGGAAAACAAGAAGGCTGAGTTCTTCATCCCATTGATGGTCAACAAGCTCATCAATGAGGGTACAGCTACCGTTAAGGTGCTCGATACTACCAGCAAGTGGTTTGGTGTAACTTATGCTGCCGACCGCCAGAGTGTTGTTGATAAGATCCAGCATCTTATCGACGAGGGTGTTTATCCAAACAAGCTCTTCTAATTTAATGTGATGGATATAAACATTAATATATTGACAGATCAGGAAGCCGCTATTCTCCGAGAGACGATAGCGGCTTCTCATCGTATTGTCGTCTGTGCACATAAGTCGCCAGACGGTGATGCCATCGGCTCTTCTTTGGGATGGGCTGGTTATCTTCGCTCTTTGGGCAAGAAAGTTGACATTTGTGTGCCGGATATGATACCGGATTCTATTTCCTGGTTGCCTGGAGCTGCCGGTATCCTGCGATATGACAGACAGCCTGAACTGGTGCAGCGAGCTTTCGATGAAGCCGACCTGGTATGCTGTGTTGACTTCAGCAGTGAGGGACGTCTTGATGAGATGGACCATGTATTGTTGGGTTGCAAGACTCAGCGTGTCATCATCGACCACCATCTGGCTCCTAATCTTGAGGCTAAGCTGCTGGTTTCGCAGCCACATGCCAGCAGTGCCAGCGACCTGGTATTCCGTGTAGTCTGGCAGTTGGGAGGTTTCTCACAGATGGATCAGACCTGGGCTACCTGCATTTATTGCGGTATGATGACCGATACGGGCGGTTTCACCTATAATTCTACCCAGCCTTATATCTATTACATCATCTGCTTGCTGCTTACCAAGAACATCGACAAGGATAAGATTTACCGCAATGTCTTCAATAATGCCCGCATTCCTGCAGTCCGGTTCCGTGGCTATCTGATGAATGAAAAGCTGCAGGTAGTAGAGGGACTTCATGCCAGTTTCTATACAGTGACCCGTAAAGAATTGAAGAAGTATGACTTTATCAAGGGCGACCTGGAAGGACTGGTGAACGTACCTCTTACCATCAAGGGTCACAAACTCTCCATTTCTCTTCGTGAAGATACGGATATAGACAATCGCATATTGGTAAGTCTCCGTTCGGTAGACGATTTCCCATGCAATAAGATGGCAGCCGAGTTCTTCAATGGTGGCGGTCATCGCAATGCTTCTGGCGGCAAATTGCTTTGCAGCATGCAGGAGGCAGAGCAGATAGCATTGAAGGCTATCCTGGCATACGCCGATATGCTGAAGTAGCCGATTTTTTCCTTAGAAATGACGAAAAAGACAGAAAACAACCCCGTTTTGAGGCAATAGGATGATAATAAGTGATAAATAATAATAAAATCAACCTATTCCTCTCGGTGTTGTCTTATCTTTTTTGTACCTTTGCCCAATAAATCAGATTTTAAAAAGAAGAATGAAGAAATTTTTGTTTGCAATGATTGCTTTCGCGGCTGTTTTATCGTTTGCCGCATGCAATGATAGTGAGACTTATAAGGACATGCGCGACAGAGAGCTCGATTCTATCAGCTCTTTCTTGCGTAAGGAAAATATTAAGGTCATCTCTGAGGATGAGTTCAACAGACGTTGGAAAAATAATGAAAAACTGACGGATACAGCAAAGAACAACAACGAATGGGTACTTTTCAACAGTAACGGTATTTACATGCAGGTGATTGACCAGGGATGTGGCGACTATATCAAGAAAGGTACATCGGTAGATGTATTGGTCCGCTTTGATGAGTATAACCTTTCGTATGCTGCTGAAATGAGCGATAAGTGTCTCACGCTTTCAAACAAAGTTCCTGCTTATTCCTATTATATAGATAAGATAAGTGTTACCAATACTTCCGGTACATTCACCGGTTCTTTCGTAGATCCTTCAGCCAGTCTGATGGCCAGAACATATAATTCATCCAGTTATGGCAGTGTAAGTTCTACTGTGCCTAGCGGCTGGCTCATACCATTCACCTGGATTAAGATAGGCAGACCGAAGACTGTTGATGAACGCATCGCTCATGTCCGTTTGCTCGTACCTCACTCTTACGGTACCACATCGGCATCGGGCAGTGTGCAGGCATGTGTCTACGACATGACCCTGCAGAAAGGAAGATAAACATAAAAAGAGATATATTTATGACACTGATTAAGTCAATTTCTGGTATCCGCGGTACTATCGGCGGTCCAGCGGGCGATACTTTGAATCCGCTCGATATCGTAAAGTTCACTTCAGCATACGCTACCTTCATTCGCCGTAGCGGTGCTTCAGAGAGTAATACCATCGTTGTAGGCCGTGATGCGCGCATCTCTGGCGAGATGGTAAAGAATGTGGTTTGTGGAACCCTCATGGGTATGGGCTACGATGTGCTGAACATCGGTCTGGCTACTACTCCTACCACCGAACTTGCTGTTACCATGAGTGGTGCCGCCGGCGGTATCATCATCACAGCTTCTCACAACCCACGCCCGTGGAATGCCCTCAAGCTCCTCAACGAGAAGGGTGAGTTCCTCACAGCAGCTAATGGTAACGAGGTGCTGGGTATCGCAGAGAAGGAAGACTTCGACTATGCGGATGTGGATCATCTCGGAAAATATACTGAAGACAATACCTTCAACAAACGCCATATCGACTCCGTACTTGCTTTGAAGCTCGTAGATGTCGAAGCAATCAAGAATGCCCACTTCAAGGTTTGTGTAGATTCCATCAACTCAGTTGGTGGCGTTATACTTCCTGAGTTGCTCGATGCGCTCGGTGTAGCATATACTTTCCTCAATGGTGAGCCTACAGGCGACTTTGCTCATAATCCGGAGCCATTGGAGAAGAACCTCGGTGGTATCATGGATGAGTTGAAGAAGGGTGGCTACGATATGGGTATCGTTGTAGACCCTGATGTTGACCGTCTGGCTTTCATCTGCGAAGATGGCAAGATGTTTGGCGAAGAGTATACCTTGGTAAGTGTGGCAGATTACGTGTTGGGCAAGACTCCAGGCAATACCGTCAGCAACCTTTCATCTACCCGTGCCCTCCGTGATGTTACCGAGAAGCATGGTGGCAAGTACACCGCAGCTGCTGTAGGCGAGGTGAATGTTACTACCAAGATGAAGGATGTTCACGCTGTTATCGGTGGTGAAGGCAATGGTGGAGTTATCTATCCAGAGAGCCATTACGGTCGTGATGCCCTCGTTGGTATCGCCCTCTTCCTGAGCAGTCTGGCTCACAAGGGCTGCAAGGTGAGCGAGCTCCGTGCCAGCTTCCCTAACTATTTCATTGCCAAGAACCGCATCGACCTGACTCCATCAACCGATGTAGATGCTATCCTCGTGAAGGTTAAGGAGATGTATGGTAAGGAGAAGGATGTCACCGTAACAGATATCGATGGCGTCAAGCTCGATTTCCCTGACAAGTGGGTTCACCTCCGCAAGAGTAATACCGAGCCTATCATCCGTGTATATAGCGAGGCCTCTACCATGGAGCAGGCTGATGAACTGGGCAAGAAGCTCATGCAGGTGGTTTACGATATGCAGTAAGATACTGAATATGAGATCATATAAAAAGAGATGAAGCAACGTAGATTTTGCTTCATCTCTTTTTTTTGTGCGCCGATTTCCATCTGCAAAACTTCAGTAATTTGAAGAAAGATAGAGAAAGATTTGGCTTTCTCAGATAAAAATCGTATTTTTGTTGCGAAATTGCAGACAATGAGGCCTCTGAGCCTTTGTTGCAGTAATGAAAAACTTGAACCGTTCCTGATAGGGAGCATAAATGAAATTACAGAATAATGGAATCTATTATAATGCATTATCAGGTAGCCCATGTCGGGTTCAGCCTTTCTTATCCTGATTCCTCTCAGGAGATGATGGCTGTTTTACTGGAGGCTTATCAGGCGTTTGAATGCGACGAACAGGTCTCATCTGCTGCCCTGACCTCCTTCTCTCTTACCTTGAACGAAAGCGGGGAAGAACTGAGGAAACCTGCCGGTTTCAAGGAGGAATGCAGACAGGATGAAGAGGGACAGCTCATTATCAGCGGTAGTCTGGGAGAGAAGCAGAAGGCGTTCCTGATGGCAATGACTGATATGAAATCGATACTGGTTACAGGTCATGATTATCAGCATTCCAGTCTTCTGGTTCCTGCTGGCACCTTCAGCCAGAAGTCGGCTTTCGGATCCCTCAAGGCAACCGTTGACACCTCGCTGATGCTGCTCTATGCCATGCGTTCGGCTGCCGGAGATACACTCCTGTTTCATTCTTCTACCATAGTAAAGGAGGGTAAGGCTTATCTCTTCCTGGGCAAGAGCGGAACGGGCAAGAGTACGCATTCCGGACTGTGGCTCAAACATATCGGGGGCACCCGATTGCTGAATGATGACAACCCGGTGGTATATATATCGCACGAAGGAACGCCCATGGTGAGTGGCTCGCCTTGGAGCGGAAAGACACCTTGCTATAAGAACGAGGAATATCCGATAGGGGCAATTGTCCAATTGCGCCAGGCACCAGAGAATAAAATCAGAAAACAGACCGTCTTAGAGTCTTATGTGTCTATCAAGACTTCTGTCTCCGGCAAGGCATGGGAGAAGGAAATTGCAGATGGCCAGCATCAAACGATAGAAAAGCTGATTGGGGCTACCCGGCTTTATCAGCTCGACTGTCTGCCTGATGCCGGTGCAGCCCTCCTTTGCAGTCAGACCATCAGCCAGTAAAAACAATCGTACAATAGAAAGATGAATATATCCGATTCAAAATATAAGGCAATAGCCGCGCTCGAGCAATTCATCCGTGAAGGTCGTCCTGTCAAGTTTCCGGTCAAGGGCACCAGTATGCTTCCCTTTATCGTAGGTGGTAGAGATTGCGTAGAATTCTATCCGGTAGAAGGCGAGTTGAAGGTGGGCGATATTGTGATGGCGAGGGTAGAAGAAGGCTATCCGGTGGTGCATCGCATCATCGGGATAGAGCCTGTTACAGGAGCAGCTTCCCCCGCATCTTTTTCTGCAGATGATTGCCGTATCGTGCTGACGGGCGATGGAAATCTCGGTTTTAAGGAGCATTGCCTGCGCAAGGATGTCATTGCGAAGGCGCATGCTGTCATCTGCCCCGACGGCAGCCGCAAGAGTCTCATCTCGCAGAAAGCGCTCAGAAACTGGCACAGATGGCAGAGGTTGAGGCCTGTACGTAGGGTCTTGCTTAAAATAATCAAGCTCTATATCCGTTTATCATATAAAAACTAAAAAACAAGATACAATGAAGATCAAGAAAGATTTCAAGCTCCGCGAAATTTGCGGTGAGTATGTGGTAACAGCCGAAGGTATGCAGGCTGTAGACTTTACCAAGTTGATCAGTCTCAACGAAACTGCCGCCTTTCTCTGGAAGACGGCTGAGAAACAGGGTGAATTTACGATAGCTTCGTTGGCTCAGGCTCTGTGCGATGAGTATGATGTAGTCATGGCTCAGGCAGAAAAAGACTGCGAGGCGATTATTGCCCAGTGGCAGAAAGAGGGACTGGTATGAGGAAGTATGCACTATGGTTTTTTCGCCAGATGTCTGCAGTCCGTGGACGTTTGCTGTTGCGCATCATCGCCGGTCTTCTGCAGGTAGCATTAGGTTTGTGGCTCGTCTGGCTGTGTCGCCGGTTCATCGATGTGGTGATCTGGCGTGGCAATGTGCTGCGCGAAACCATCGTGCTTTTTTCAGTCATCGCCCTGCTGATAGCCCTTCGCCAGCTGGTATTCTATCTTTCCGGCATCACCGAGGTTATCCTCCAGAATGATATGCGTAGCCGCCTCTTCCGGTTTGTGCTGGGCAGGAAACTCTATGCCGTTAAGCATCAGGCTGAGGCTGGTTCCGGAAAGCCTGCTTCTGATATGCTTTCCGGCGACATCAGCCAGCGTTTGGAGCGCGATCTCTCATCAGCCTCTTCGGTAGTTACGGATATCCTGCCCACAATCGTAGTCACCCTGGTGCAGCTCTTCGGTGCCTTCTTCCTGATGCGTTCCATCGATTCCATTCTGGCATGGAGTCTTCTGGTACTGACACCGGTGGTTGCAGTCTGTGCCAAGTATCTCGGCAGCCGACTCAAGAAGATGACGCTGGCGATACGCGAGGAGGAGAGCAGCATACAGATGATGATTCAGGAGACGGTAGAACATGAACTCACCATCAAGACCTTGCAGGCAGAGAGCACGGTTTCCGGTAGGGTAGGCAGCATGCAGCAGCGTTTGCATCATCTGGTCCGCCGTAGAATCCGTTTTACGTTGATATCCCGCCTGCTCCTTGCTTTCACCTTCAGTTACGGCTATTTCGGAGCCTTTGTCTATGGTGCCATCCAACTCAAGAACGGGTTGATAACCTTTGGTGTGATGACCGCCTTCCTGCAGTTGGTGGGTCAGATACAGAGTCCTATCATGTCGCTCTTGGGCATGATTCCCCAGCTGATTCATGCATCAGCGAGTGTAGACCGGTTGGTAGAGATAGAAAATACCGAGCAGGAGGAATCTCTGGTGCAGGCAGATGCTTCTATACCTTTGCAGCGTGCTTGCGGCATCCGTCTTCAGGATGTGAGTTATTCATATCCCGATGAGCGAAAGAAAGTTGTTGTCAGTCATTTCTCTTATGATTTCCGTCCCGCCACATCTGTGGCGATAGTAGGAGAAACCGGTTGTGGCAAGACCACCATCCTGCGTCTCTTGTCGAGTATCATCCAGCCCGATAGCGGAAGGATAGTATTGTATGATGCCCTGGGCAAAGAGACAGAAGGAACCGGCATGCGTTCGCATATCGTGTATATAGAGCAGGGTAATACGCTGATGAGCGGAACCATTCGCGATAATCTTCTTCTTGCCAATCCCGTGGCTACCGATGAGCAGCTTACCGAAGCCCTTCATGTAGCCTGTGCCGATTTCGTTTTCTGTTTGCCGGCAGGTATGGATACGAAGATAGGAGAGCATGCCACCCGTTTGAGTGGCGGTCAGGCACAGCGCATCGCCATAGCCCGCAGTCTTTTGCGTGAAGGTAACATTCTGTTGCTTGATGAAATCAGCTCATCGCTGGATGCCGAAACCGAGAAGCTTCTTTTCGACCGTCTCTTTACTTCGTATGCCGATAAGACTATTATCTGTGTTACGCATAGGAAGGAGGTGGCAGACAGATGCCAGGAGCAGATACGGCTGTGATGAAATGACCTAACCTCTTTATGCTCTGGGGATAGGTTATCCCCAGCCCCCAGGCAGTATCTGGTAATGTGTAGTGAGAATGTCGTGAGGGATAACCCCAAATCGTGATGGATGATAGATGATTACATAAAACTTATTCACGAATACGGCTGCATCGGGTTACAAATATGGCTGCGTGGGGTTACAAATATGGCTGCGTAGGGTTACGAATATGACTGCATCGGGTTACGAATATGACTGCGTAGGGTTACAAATATGACTGCGTAGGCTAACGGAGACGTATCTGTAAGCTTATCGAGACGTCTGCATCAGCCAACAGAGACGTCTGAACTCGCTGACTGAACTACTTGAGTTTCTTGACTGAACCACTTGAGTTTCTTGACTGAACCACTTGAGTTTCTTGACTGAACCACTTGAGTTTCTTGACTGAACCACTTGAGTTAGCTGACTTAACCACTTGGGTATTCTTCTTCATGTGCTTGAATGTAACCATAAAACTTTTCAACCATACAGGTCGAAATTGTTTCAGCGGGCGAGAGCCCCCTCAAACTTTTACTTTTATTTATGAATCGTCAGCCCGACGCAGTGAAGCGGAGTGCTGTTTTTATAGCATTATAAATACTTTCCCGGAATCTGCTGCAAGGCAAAATCCCTGGAAAGTATAAGCCCCCAGCCTGCTTGCGAAAGTAGGCAGGGGAATTTCTTATCTGTTACCTCTAAGATAATATCTTATTTCAATTTTTCTATCTGTTCCTGGGTAAGACCGGAATACTTCATAATCAGATTGAGGTCAACGCCATCAGCAAGCATATTTCTGGCAATATCAAGGGCTTTCTGGTTCATGCCTTTCTCCATACCTTCAGCTATACCTTCACGCTTAGCAGTGTCTACGGAATTCTTGATGTCGCGATATGCCATCTTGCTGAACTCGTACTCCCTCATTTCCTGAGGAGTAAACTTGGCTATCTCGGCTTCCTCGAAGAGACGGTCGAAGCCGAAATCGGTCAGCAAGCTGATGTATCTTTCTTCTACCTGTTTCATACGCTTTATGTTTTTGCCTTGAAGATTATACAGTACTACATGCGAACGGTCGGTTTTAAAGAAAAAATAACGAATATCTGTTAATAAAAGTTTAAGCGTGTCCTGTCTTGGAAAAATTATAGTATATTTGTAGCCGAAAAGACGGGTCGGCGTGACTCGTAGTGATCCATGAGATGACAGAATAAAACAGAAACTCAAAATTAGTAATTATTTAACGAGAAAAACAAGATGAAAAGAACCATTTTAACAGCAGTGTCGCTGCTAATCTTATTCGTATTGCCACCTCATCTTTCTGCCGGGCCACAATCCTGGCAACAGGCGCAGAAAATAGCGGAAAGAATTGGCTGCTGGGCAAAGAATTCGGTGGCGCCTATGACGCCGGGCAACGTATTCCTGAAAATGGGGGATAAGGAAACGGTGGTGCCGCTAAAACTGACCAACTGGGGTGATACCGAGGTGACCAGCATCAGCTATACCTTTTATTATACAGATAAGCAGGTGAGCGAGGGACCTTTCGTGTTGAACTTCGACCAGCCGCTCAAGGATGGAGAAACGCGAGAGGTAAAAATTCCTATCAAACCGGGCCAGAAACTGGGAAAGGAAGAGTTGCTCTTCAATATCACACAGGTGAACGGACAGTATAACGAGGCTTCGGCGGGATATGCCTATCTTACCTGCTGCACGGTCAACAAGATGCCGCACAAGCGGGTACTGGTAGAAGATTATGCGGGAATGTGGTGCTGGCACTGTCCTATCGGACTGGTGGCTACCGATGCCATAGCGCGTATGTATCCCGACGACGTAGTGGCTGTTTCTGTTCATAAAACTGATGATATCAGCAAGGTAGTATCCCGTTGGGTATATGAAGGCTTGATAGACCGCTATGCCGTAACGGTTCCTGCCGTATGGGTGGCACGTGATAACAAGGCTGCCGGTTTTGACATTACCGATGCTTTCAAGATAGAAAAGAGCAAGGTTACCTACATGAACATGGAGGTGGACGCAGAATGGGATGAGAACGGTAATAACATACGTGTGAAAACCCAGGTAGAACCATGCATGTTGCCTGATGAGGGCGAAACGTTTGCCATAGGCTATGTGATGACTGCCAGCGGACTGAGCGACGACAAATGGCGACAGGAGTCGAATTATGCCGAGTATTCCAGCGACAGTTATAAGGATGCACCCGAAGAGATGAAGTTCTATGCCGATGCAGCCAACTATGTAGAGGGCTGGTCGAAGGTTAAGGGCATGGTATATAACCATGTAGCGATAGAATCGCAGGGTATGGACAACGGACTGGAGGACTCGAAGATGACCGACTTCCGGGCAGACGAGGTGAAGACGCACTCCACCACTTTTGAGGGGGTAAACAAATACAGCGTGATCCGCGACCGCAGCAAGATAGAGATAGCAGCGGTGCTCTTCAACACCAAGACCGGGAAGATAGAAAATGCTGCCCGCTGCAGTGTGCGCAATCATGGCACTACAGGCATCCGTCCTAACCTTGTTCAGGAGCAGAAAAAAACGGAGGGCATCTACGACATGCAGGGACGCAAGGTGAACGGCAAGCCGACGCCGGGCATCTATATCGTGAACGGCAAGAAAACGGTAATCAGATAATTCTTTTTGACCTGAGATATGATGGATAAGAAATTTTACGCCATAGCCGTATCGGCGATATGTGCTATGAATGTCTATGCCGGACCGGTAGACGTGAACAAGGCGCAGACAATGGCAAGAAAGTTTATCGGAAATCCTGTGAGTGTGGGTCCGTCGGTGGTGCAAAGCCGCGGAACCCGTACTTCAGAACCATCGCTCCACCTCTTCAACAACCAGGATGGTGAAGGCTTCGTCATCGTGGCGGGTGATGACCGGGTAGGCGGGGTACTGGGATATAGCGACAGGGGAAGACTGGATGCTGAAAATATGTCGGCTCCGATGAAAAAACTCCTGGAGCGATATGCACGGGTGGTGGAGCTGGTGAAGGTAGACAGCATCAGCGTGACGCCGGTTTATGCCAAACCGCCGAAGGCATCGGTAAAACCGCTCGTCAGTGCGGAGTGGAGCCAGGATTATCCTTATAACTACTATACCCCGCGCAGCAGCACCAGCGGCAAGCCTACCTATACGGGCTGTACCATCACGGCGATGGCACAGGTGCTCTATGCCCACCGCTGGCCTAAGATGAGACCCGAGGGGGTAAACCGGGGTAAGGGTGCCATGGCATACGATTATTATGACTGGGACAACATGCTCGATTCCTACAGCGGAGGAGGGTACAGTGAGGCACAGGCACAGGCTGTAGGCGTGCTGATGCGCGACTTGGGAAAACTGGCTCTGGCTACCTACGGTGTGCACGGAACCCTCTGTGATGAGGCAAAGTTATGGAATACCCTCGAGAACTATTACAACTGCAATGTGCGCCAGCTGGAGAAGGACAGACTGCCGGGCGGCGAGTTTCTGCAGGCTATCTACCAGGAACTGTCTCTCGGCTGTCCGGTCTTCATGACGGGCGGCGACCATGCCTTTTTATATGATGGCTACGATGAGAACGGACTGGTGCATGTAAACTGGGGATGGGCTGGTCTGGACAATGGCTATTTCGACATCAATACGGCAGCGACGGCGGGCGGAGGTTACGGCAGCGACGGCTGTTACTACGAAAATCAGATAGCGCTCTTCGTGCATCCGAACGACGGAATGATAGAACCGCTGCAGCCTAAACCGGTGGTGCTGTCGGTGAACAATGACCAGGGACTGCAGTTCCAGGCGAGTGAAGGAATGACGGTGAAGTCGGTTATTCCGGCGCAGATCAAAGGTGTGGGAGCCCGCAATGTGGCTCAGGATGCCGGAGGCGCCTATACCGGACAGATAGGCATCGGACTCTTTACGCAGGACGGAAAGTGTATGCATGTCTTCGGGCAGTCGGGTGTCTTGACTTGGGCTACCTATTATACCAGCTACAATTTCGAATATGACTGGTGGAAGATGGACCTGAATGAGATAGACGGTCTGGCAGACGGCACCTACACTCTGCGACCTTTGGGTCGCCGACTCCTGGATGCTGACAAGGGCGTTTGGGAAGACTGGAGGCAGATGGTGAATGGCAATTCCGTGCCGATGATTGTAAACCGTGGTGAGGTTACGCTGGTTCAGGCAGACAACAAGCCTCACCTGTTGCTTGCGGGCAAGCCAGAGGTGCTGGAGCCAGCCTATCAGTACAGCAGCCAGTTGGCAGGCATTCTGCTGAATGTATCTAACCTGAGCCGCTATCAGGCTCGCGGCGAGTTACAGGTGGAACTGGAGGGCACGGGAAATCTGGCGGGTGAAACCTATCAGGTACCGAATGCCTATCTCGTCCACATGGTGGCGCAGCGCATGGATACTACCCAGTGGCTCGTGAGGTTCATGACATCCTATTCGGGCTCTACCGGCTCTCATGAGCTCAAGGCAGGCAAGTATCGCATGAAGCTCCGCTTCAACCACAATATCGAGACGAAGAATCCTGGCGTCTACGAGATTCCGGTGCCGGAAGATTTCCTGCTCGAGGTATATCCTAACAACTACGAAGGCAGGGTGACCGTTACATCGGTGAAACTCCTGGATGAAACGGGCAGTTATGTGCCTTCCCATTACTTCGACCTGGATCAGAAGCCGCAGCTGGTGCTGGGTATGTCGGGCTATATGAAGTATCTGACGCAGGGCAGTCTGCAGACCCGCATGCGCTACCGTCTGGTCAATGTGGCTACGGGCGAGACTGCGTATACGAGCAGCATCAGCAGAGTGAGCATTCCGCGCAACAATGATACGGATCTTACGGGTTCTACCCGCCATACCGTGAATCTTTCTGAGTTGGCAGAGGGCACCTACGAGATACATGTAGATATAGAGCGTGACGGCATGTGGCTGGACCGCTGGAATGCCAATACGTTGCGCCGCCGCATTACGCTCTACCGCAAGGCGCCTACTACAGGCATCACGAAGCCGGCTCTATCGCAGGGCACGGGCAGTGCAGCCGCCTCTTCATCTTCTGATGCAGTATACGGATTGGATGGCCGCAAACTTACCAAAGTTACCCAGTCGGGCATCTATATCCGGAATGGAAAGAAGGTGGTAATGCGCAAATAATAATTGACAGAATAAACAGGTAATTGATTCAATAATTTTTTAAATTTGACAACATGAAAAGAAAGTTTTTGACGGCATTTTTGTCGATGGTATTGGCTATGATATCAGTATCTTGCCACAGCAGTGAGGAAAGAATAATCAGTTTTGATGATTTGCCGGTGCATGCACAGCAGTTTGTAAAGAAGCATTTTGCCGAGGTTGCCGTGAGCCATGCGGAGAAGGAAAAGGACAACGGCCGGTGGGAGTATGATGTATTGCTCAGCGATGGAACCCAACTGGAGTTTGATGCGAAAGGCGAGTGGACTTCGGTTAACTGCAAGTTCTCTGTGATGCCTGATGGTATCATTCCAGCCAACATTGCAGCAGATATAGCGAAGCGATATCCTAATCAGAAGCCTTACAAGATAGAGAAAGAGTTAGGAGGATATGAAATCGATATCCCTGGTTATGAACTCTATTACAATAAAGCCGGTGTCTTTATCCGTGTAGAAGCCGATTATCATTAATAACAGAAATCCCCCATCCAGCGAAGGCAGGATGGGGGAATTTATTTTGAAAATAAGACAACGCTACGATTATTTCTGTCTTGGCTTGATTTCGTATGCCGGATTGTTACGGATATCCCAGCGGTCTAACTTTGCACCATTGGTGAGTATCAGTTTCTCCTTCTGGTAGGCTATGATGGTCTGCGAAGGAAGGAGGACGCGGTCATCGGCGGTGAAACAGCGCAACGGATTGGCAAAGTTTCTTGCCTGGAAATCGGCGAGACTGTATTCTGCCAACTGTATCTTGCCGTCCTTCAACATTGATACGAAGAACTTATCCTTGTCACCGGTCTTTGAAATGGAACGTAGCTTGAACTCCTGAGAACGGGAAACCTTGAGCGGGGCATAATCCTTTTGCTGGATGATGTCTTCTACTTTCCATGAATAGATGGTTCCCGTGCGAGGGATGAAGGCATAGAGCGAATCGCCAATCACCTCCATATCGTAGGATTCTCCCAACGGCTCATCCTTGCTGCCAATGAAATCGCCACCCGTACTGAGCTTGGCAAATACCTTATTGTTGTTGGCTGCCTCCAGGTTCAGCGCCTCGCGGTCGAAGACTCGGATGTTGGTATACTTAGAGTCGCGCACGAAAACAAGACGAGGGGTTGCGCAAACACAGCCCACCTTTGAAATCATGCTGGCTGGCCAGGAACCTGTGCCCAGGCGGCTGAGATATTTGCCCGTTTTCCTGTCGAAGATCTGTACCTCCTGATTTTCGCCGGCAGCCACAAAGAGATGGTCGCCTTCAGCATAAACATCGCGTGCCAGCGTGCGGTCGCCGTTGCTCATACTGCGCTTGAATTCCAACGTTTCGGCATCGAAGACATCAACACACTTGCCTGCAAAATTCGCCACATACAACTCTTCGCCATCGTGAAAGAGGTTGGCTGCATCCAGCGGTCTGCCACCTAAATCTTCGGCTGTGCGGGAAAGATGTCCGTCCAGATAGAAATGATCTGCCACCTTGATGGTATCTACCGGTTGCGGTACCACTCTGTCTTCCGTTATCTCACGTATTTCTGTCTTATCGCAGGAAGCTAAAGCCAGCATCATTCCTGCTCCTATCATGATCATATTTTTTCTCATATCGTTTCCTCCTTTATTTTGCATGATCTTTAATTGGGTTCTCTGTGAAATATTTCACCAGTCTGCTCTTTTTGTAAAAATCCTCTATGGTCTTCTGTAGTTTGGCATCATCCTTGAAGATATCATTGATACCACAGTCGCGATACTTAGCATTCTCCTCTTTGTGGAAGCCCAGCAGATTGCGGTCGGTATAAGGGAGATCGCCCTTATGGCTCAGCCACATGTGCAGCTGCCAGATAAATTCCGGCCATCCTACGTTGACGCCTTCCGGTGTTTTGGCTGGATACGTCATATTGCTGTCGTGACTATAGTCCATGCAGTGCATGTGCTCGTGGGTAATTGCTTCCCATCCGCTGAACGAACCATAATGGCCATAGAAGTTCCAGTCGGTAACGGTCCAGATGTAGCCGCCGCCCAATCCACCATATGCCGGACTAGACTGTCCGAGTACGAAGTTTTTCGGTGCCTTGAATCTTTCCATTTCGCTCTGGTATTTCTCGGCAGTGAACGTTACTTTATTGTTGTCGTAGAGATCGCCGCCCATCACCTTCTTGAAGTTTGCCATCACATGCTTATATTCCGGAGTGGTCATCATATAGGTATAGTTGGTGACAATCACCACCCATTCGCGGGCGTAGATAGGTTTCATTTCACGGAAATTGTGCGATTCTCCAACCTCTGGAGTCCACCCGTAGTTGGAGAAACTGCAGGTCCATCTGGCGTCAATCTTCTGGAGCATCTTGAAGTGCTCATCATCGCTCACGAGACGTGTCTTCATCCTGTTAAGGTCGAGATACGGGCAGGTGAAACTCACGAAGTTTCCGTTTTTCTTTTTCCAGATATTCCGTCTGCCAACGAATGATGGCTTGAAGGAGAAGCGGGAGAAGGCGGGAATGGATTTAATGAACGCCACCGGAATGTATTCATCCACTTCCGGGATATACATCTCGAGTGTTACGTTAGAGACTGGTTTTGCCGACCAACTGGTGATGACGAGCGATTCATCCTCAGTAGATTTCCTAACATTGATGAGGTTGTCAGTCTGGAAGGTGTAATCCGGTTTGTCTACGATTTCAGTTGATGGGTCAGATAGATTCAGGATGTGTTTAGCCTGTTCTGCCGGCAACTTTTCGAAAACCACCGTATCCTTTTTGAAATCTTCCTGGAACGGTTTTTCAATGTCGTTGTACACAATCTGGTCTTCATAATCGGTGGAGCAGGATGCCATCAGGGTCATCGCTGCCACGAGTGTGGTTCCAGCAGCCAGTGCCGGAATCTTTCGATGTTTTTTCTGCTTCATCATTTTGAGTTTTTACTGTTAAAATACTTACTATGAAAAATAGGATGCAAAGATAAGAATAAATATTGGTTTGTCCAAATAATCATGCTGTTATATTTTGGAAAAATTTCTTTTTTTTCAAAGAAAAGTTGTATATTTGCAGAAAACTTTCTGGATGATGGCAAAGTGTAGCTAATCTGATATTTCCAGAAGGTGGCGTAATTAACTCAATATCAAATATTAAGACCTGAAGAAATGAAAAAGAAAGAAGACAGAAAAAAATGGAAGGGACTGAAAAACGGGTTCCTGTTGGTGGGATTCATAGCCCTACTGATAGCCAGTTCGCAAACTGTTCGTGCCGAGGAAATCAATTGGCAGAAGGCGGCAGAGATAGCTAAGAGATATGTCACTCTGCCGCAAGATACCGGTATGAAAGCAAAGGAGAAGAGCAGGAAAAATAAGACCGGTTCACCTTATTATATATATAATGATGCGAGGGGACTGGGATTCGTTATCGTATCTGGTGATGACCAGATGGGAGAAGTGCTGGGATACAGCAAAGAAGGTTGTCTCGATACGCTCAATGCCAATCCCTGCGTAAAACTGCTGCTTTCGGGATACCGACAGACTTTCGAGGTGCTGAAAGAAGGAAAGGTGAAGGTGCAAAGCCATACAAGCACAGGACTTTACTCTAAAACCGTAGCGCCGATGCTGAAAAGCAAATGGGGACAGTCGTATCCGTTTAATGCTAAAACGGGATATGATTACAGCGGCTGTGTGGCTACGGCTGTGGCTCAGATAATGTATTATCATCAGTGGCCGGCTCAGGGACAGGGAAAAAACGAATATGTGGTAACCTACTACCAGGACAAGAAGAGTGCGGATTTCAGTCAGTCGCATTACGACTGGGCCAACATGTTGCCCGACTACCGCTATCCGGTTCAGGCTACTCCTGCACAGATAGATGCCGTAGCCTTACTGATGAACGATGTGGGTGTGGCTTCTTTCATGCAATATACGCCCAGCGCAAGTGGAACCCAGGGAGTCTTCGCCTATCAGGCGCTGCAGAAGCATTTCGATTATTCGGCAGCCTACGTTACGAAAGCTTTAGAAGGACCGGGGAGGTTTGCAGAAATCCTGAGACAGGAACTGCTCAACGGATGTCCGGTTTATCTGGAAGGCAGACCAGCCGGTTCGGCTTCCGGTCATGCCTGGGTAACTGATGGTTTCGATGAAAACGGCCTCTTCCACATGAACTTCGGTTGGGAGGGACAGGGCGATGCCTATTATTCGCTCACCAATCTCAATGTTTCGCAGACCGGAAGTGAGTTTCAGGGCAAACCGCTTGCCTTTAACCGTGCCATTACCGCCATCTTAGCTCATCCCAACAACGGGAAATATCCCGAAATAGAGCGCGGACTGCTGGAAACTTCGCCGCAGCTGATGTTCAACGAGGGTGGTTCTCTCAGCTTGAAAGAGGCGTCGGGAAAGTTATTCGACCCTTCACAGCCGGTAACTGTCGAGATGAATTCCTTCGTCAACAGAGGCAAGCCTTTCAGGGGTGACATCGGTGTTGCCGTTTATGATGAAGCAGGGAATCTCAAGCAGGTGGTTTATTCTGATGATCATCAGCAGGGAGGCTTTACGGAAAGACTTTATGGCGGAGAGCAGAAGGGATGGATGGGAACTGATTATCTTATCAATCAGGCTCAGAAAATCAGTCTCAGTCTTGCCGGTCTTGAAAACGGTTATTATCGTATCATCGCTATATGCGCAGCCCGGAAGGATGATGGTTCATGGGATGATTTCCTGCCGATGAAGAAGGCACCTGTTATCGGGGTGGAACTGAAAGACGGTGCCGGCCGCATCTCTGAAATCTGTTCGGAAGATGCCCGCTTCCAACTGATGGGGCAGCCAAGACTTGACGGCAAAGCTGAACAGGGCAGCAAGGTACGTGCCTTCTTCACTATCAAGAACCTCAATGGTGTGCCGCGCGACTGTTACCTGAGAGTGAAACTGCTGGATGAGAACCAGGAGGTTGTGCTGAGTACACGTGTGGACCAGCTGACCGAAATAGATGGTTTCAGCGAGACAGAAATCCCGATTCTCCTTTCGGTTCCTGCCCAGCTTGCTCCGGGATATTATCAGGTAAAACTGGAGATTACTTCGGATGAAGCCGAAACCCAGGATTGTCCGCTTAACGGTATCCACGATCAGGATGCAGCCTATATAGAGGTGGTAAAGGGAGAGGAGAAACCGCTGATGGCAAAAACTGAAGTCTTTCTGGCTGATGATTCGCACGGGAAGATAGAAACCGGAAGCGTCGATGTATCGAAGGTATCTCTCTTCAAGATGGGTGTTTCGCTGCGTACGACAGAGGACCGCAGTTACGAGGGGTATGTTTCCCTCATCTCTGAAGATGTAGATACAACGGAAGAAATAGTGGTAAATGGAATCAGCGATGAGGTAAGCGTCTCATCATCTTTCGAAGTGCCGCTTTACAGTTACTGGCTGAGCAAGAGAAATCTGCCTTGGACCGACGGTCATACCTATCTGTTCAGGGTGATGGGCGAAATAGAAGGAAAGAAAGTGGAACTGAAGAATCCGCAGGAACCTTCTTATTTTCTCAAGCGAAAGGGCGATATCCTTATTCTCTATCAGGATACAGCTACAGGAATAGAAAATGCTACCATCTCTGATACTGAAACCGAGATCTGTCGCGAGGGACATCAACTCCTGGTTTCGGGCAAGGACGTGAGAAAGATTAAACTGTATCATGCGGGAGGAAACCTGCTCAGACAGGCATCTGGTATGGATGGAAAAACAGTCAGTCTCTCTTTACAGGGTATCAGACAAGGCGTTTATCTGTTGCGGGTAGAAAATGGTATGCAAAGCAAGACATATAAACTGCTGCTTTAAACGGATGTTCCTGTTTCGGAAACAGAACAGGTTATCCGATGTAAGTATAAAAAGAAAGCTCAGGGCTATCTGCCCTGAGCTTTTTTCATTATCATGATTTCTGTATCATTTACTTCTGGCATTCCTTGCATGGAGTCCAAGGCTTCAACTGCTTGAAGAAGTCGTTGCCCTTGTCGTCTACGAGGATGAATGCAGGGAAGTCCTCTACGGTAATCTTCCAGATAGCCTCCATACCGAGCTCTGGGTACTCTACGCACTCGATGCTCTTGATAGAGCTCTGAGAGAGAACGGCAGCTACACCACCGATGGTACCGAGGTAGAAACCACCATGCTTCTTGCAGGCGTCTGTAACAACCTGACCACGGTTACCCTTGGCAATCATTACCAGGCTAGCGCCGTGATCCTGGAACTCATCTACGTATGGGTCCATACGGTTGGCTGTGGTAGGACCCATAGAGCCACATGGATAGCCCTCTGGAGTCTTGGCTGGACCAGCATAGAGGATAGGGTGGTTCTTAAAGTACTCAGGCATCTCCTCGCCAGCATCCAAGCGAGCCTTGAGCTTAGCGTGAGCGATGTCACGAGCCACGATGATGGTACCCTTCAAATTAACACGGGTACTTACAGGATACTTGCTCAACTCGGCACGAACTGCGTCGATACCCTTGTCGAGGTCAATCTCGATACCCTTGGTACCCTCACCTGGGTTGCGGAGCTCCTCAGGAATCAACTCTGTTGGGTTCTCATCCATCTTCTCCAACCAGATACCGTCCTTGTTGATCTTAGCCTTGATGTTACGGTCGGCAGAGCAGCTTACACCCATACCGATAGGGCAGCTTGCACCGTGGCGAGGCAGACGGATGACACGGATATCGTGAGCCAGATACTTACCACCGAACTGTGCACCCAAGCCAATCTTGTGAGCCTCTTCGAGAAGCTTGTTCTCCAAGTCGATGTCACGGAAAGCACGACCCGTCTCATCACCTGTTGTAGGCAACTCGTCGTAGTACTTGATAGAAGCCAACTTCACGGTAAGGAGGTTCTTCTCAGCAGAAGTACCACCGATAACGAAGGCGATATGGTAAGGAGGACATGCAGCTGTACCCAGGCTCTTCATCTTTTCTACGAGGAATGGGAGGAGTGTGCCCTCGTTCTGGATAGTAGCCTTGGTCATAGGGTAGAAGTAGGTCTTGTTGGCAGAGCCACCACCCTTAGCTACCATTACGAAGCGGTACTCGTCGCCCTCTGTAGCCTCGATATCAATCTGAGCAGGCAGGTTGCAACGGGTGTTCACCTCATCATACATATTGAGAGGAGCGTTCTGAGAATAGCGGAGGTTGTCCTGTGTGTAGGTGTTGTAAACACCCAGGCTCAGTGCCTCTTCGTCCTCGAAATCGGTCCATACGCGCTGACCCTTCTCGCCGTGGATGATAGCAGTACCTGTATCCTGGCAGAATGGGAGAATGCCCTTCACGGCAGTCTCTGCATTGCGGAGGAACTGGAGAGCTACGTACTTGTCGTTCTCTGAAGCCTCTGGGTCGCTGAGGATCTTAGCCACCTGGAGGTTGTGCTCACGACGGAGCATGAACTCTACGTCGTGGAAACCCTGCTGTGCCAGCAAAGTAAGAGCTTCCTTAGAAACCTTGAGGATAGTCTTACCCTCGAACTCTGCTGTGCTTACGCCTTCCTTAGAGATAAGGCGATACTCTGTCTTGTCCTCTCCAATCTGGAACATTGGAGCATACTTAAAATCTGGAGTTTTTGCCATAATGTTTTTTGTTATTTTAAACTGTTGAAATATTCAAGTCTAATTAATTCTCGTATTCTATTTCCTGGTCGAGGCTGTCGACGAAGTTGCGGAAAACCTCTTCCTCCACATCGCCCATGGCGAATTCTTTCTCAGCATCCTTCCGGATTTCTGCTATCCATGAGCGGCGTGCCTTGATATAATCTTCGTGTATGCGGTTGGCATCTTCGAGTGTGATGTCACTGATGCCGTAGTAATCGCAGATCATCTGGTAGGTCCATGCCCACTGGTAGTCGCGATAGTTGGCATTGATTTCTTCAAACCGGTCGAGCAACTGTTCTATATTCTCGATAGTTCCTTCCTTCACATCCCTAACGATGCCTTCTTCTTCAGAAACAGGGAGTAGGAGTCCCGAAAGATCATCCCAATCGCCCACGCCGACCTGGCTGGCTGGAGGGGTGATGGCTGGGTCGCGCTTCAGTACACGCTTCAATACGGCACCCATGTAGATGCGGAGGGCGATATCATAATATTTGATGCCCTTGTGGAGCGATGAAGCCGGTATGATATATTCGTGATAGAGATACTGCGAAACGTTATCGCCCGTTACCTCGCGCAGGTTTTCAAGAATCTTCTTACCCTTCAGAATCTCGCCAACAGAATAAGGTGAAAGCCAGTCGAAGTTGACGATGCTCTTGCGGTTCTCCATAGCACGGAGATCACGCTTAGGCCATTTCTTGATGTCGCGGTACAGACCTACGGTAGTGATGTTTCTGCCCGGGATGAGGAACATCTTGTCGCCATCGGCAATGAGGTAGGCGAAAGGCAGGTTGCGGGTGTTAGGGTGGTGCATCAGCTTGCCGAAGCATACAGAGAAGGAACCCAGAGTGGCTGGCATCAGAAGATAAGCACCGCTGGCTGTCTTGGAACCGCGCTCCAGAATGCCCCAGTGCATAGGTCCCATCTTGTAGGCATGGTTGCTGAAGTTGGTGGCAGAACCGGCGTTATAGAAGGAGAACATGCCTCCGATAAGCAGACTGCTCTTATGATGAGAAGCGGTGAAAGGACCGCAGAAGGCTGCACAAGCCTCGCCATTGCTCATATAGGAGTTAGCGAAGAATACGGAGGCTGAAGCAGTAAAGCCGTTAGACAGCTGGCAGGCTTCGCCTACGAAGCAATCCTGTATCTTTACGCTGTTGATGACGCTGGCGCCTTCAGCGATGATGCTGTTTTCTGTAATAACGCCTGTGCCGATATATACGTTGCCATGAACAGAGCCCAATAGCGTACAGTCGCTCAGACGGGAAGCACCGTTCACTTCGCAATAATCATTGATTACGCAGTTGGTAATCTCCTTGGTATTGATGATCTTCACATTATTGCCAATCTGGCCCCGATCCGGCATCTTGTTGTTGATGTCGGTCTTGATGAGCTGGCGGATTTTCTCCTTCATTTCCTTGTCAGGGAAATGCTTCACCATGAAGGCTGCCAGCTGGCTGTTCAGATCGCTGAAGAGGATTATGTTGCCTTCGCCCACCTCGTTGAGTACGCTCACAAGATTTCCTTCGCCGTAAGTAGCTCCCTCGGTGGTTTCCATGGTCGAGATGTTTGAGATGTAGCAATCATCGCCAATGGTATAGTTGTTGATGAAATTGCCTACGTTTTCTATCAGACAGTCGTCGCCTATGGTTACATTGCGCAAGGTGGCATTGTTGATGCCCGAATGCTTTACGAAGCCCTGGCTCACCTCCACGTTCTTGTTGAAGGAACCGATGTTAACTTCGCCATAGAGCATCACGCGGTGCATGAAGTTGGGCTTGAAATCTTCTGATACATTGACTGAGGTCCAGTCTTCGGCCCAGCAGTCGTTATGTTTAAGCACCTCGATTTCCTCGGTGGTTAAAGGTCTGTAATCATTCATAACTTACTTGTTATTGATATTTATGTTCTTACTCATAATCCTGGTACAGGAAGTCGTTGTATGGATACTTCTGTACGTGCAACTCTCTTACTTTCTTGTAGAGTATCTCGCGGAATTCGTCGATGTTCTCCTTGTTCTTTGCCGAGATGAAGAGGCAGTCCTCATTGAGCTTTGCCATCCAGGTCTTCTTCAGGTCTTCCAGCGGGATGTTCTCTTTCTCCATCGGTGTGAGGTCGTCTTCCTCTTTTTCTACCCATGAGTAGTTGTCTATCTTGTTGAAGATGATCATCGATGGCTTATCGGCGCAATCCAGTTCCTTGAGCGTATTCTCTACTACCTGAATCTGCTCTTCGAAGTCGGGATGTGAGATGTCTACTACGTGCAGAAGGAGGTCGGCCTCGCGTGTCTCGTCAAGGGTACTCTTGAATGAGTCGACCAGGTCGGTTGGCAATTTGCGGATGAATCCTACAGTATCGGCAAGGAGGAACGGCAGGTTGTCTACCACCACCTTGCGTACGGTGGTGTCGAGGGTGGCAAAGAGTTTGTTCTCTGCAAACACCTCGCTCTTGCTGAGCAGATTCATGATGGTAGATTTACCTACGTTGGTATAGCCCACCAGTGCCACGCGCACCATTCTGCCTCTGTTTTTTCGCTGTGTAGTCTTCTGCTTGTCGATTTCTGCCAGTCGCTCTTTGAGGAGACTCATTCTGCCGAGGATGATACGGCGGTCCATCTCAAGCTGGGTCTCACCCGGTCCACGCAGACCAACAGATCCCTTACCGCCACCAGATCCTGAACCACCGCCCTGTCGTTCCAGGTGAGTCCAGAGTCTTTGCAGACGAGGGAGCATATAGCGGTATTGCGCCAACTCTACTTGGGTTTTAGCCGCAGCGGTTTGCGCACGCATGGCGAAGATATCGAGGATGAGTGAGGTGCGGTCCAGAATTTTCACCTGCAGTTCCTGTTCGATGTTACGGATCTGTTTGGCAGAAAGCTCATCATCAAAGATGACCATACCTACTTCTCTATCTTCCTCTTCTTCGTTTTTGATATATTCTTTGATTTCTTCGAGTTTACCCTTACCCACATAGGTGGTCTGGTTAGGAGAAACCACCTTCTGCGTGAATCGCTTTACGGTGACAGCCCCCGCAGTATCGGCAAGAAATTCCAACTCGTCGAGATATTCTTTTGTCTTGGCTTCATCCTGCGTCTTGGTAATCAGACCCACGAGTACAGCGGTTTCCGCCTTGACTTCTGATATTACAAATTCTTTCATCTATTTTCTTTATCTATATAATAATGTGAAAAGATAGTGCAAAGATAGTGTAAAATACAGAGAAAACAAAATATAGCATCAATATTTTAACTTTTTTATTAATGTGGCAGAAAATATTCAAAAGACACAAAATACACAGCTGTATTTTAGCCACAGCAGCGCACAAATGGTCTTTTTGGTGCGCAAAAATTGTAAACGTTTACGTGGTTTTTTGTATAAAAAATCGAGATTTATTTGATTTATATCAATATTTGTCTTAATTTTGCACCCAGAAAAAGAAATTGATTTTCAAAAACGAACAAATCATAACTACATAAAAAACACAAACTGCTGAAACATTCAAAAACTTCAAAGGCCTCGACGTGATGTCGGGGCTTTTTGGTTTCTTCTCATTCAGAAACGATTCTTGTTGTACGCTACAGTAACAGAAGCTGGAACGTCGGCTGTACTGCGTTGCATCACAGAGAAGATAATAATTTCAACCTAACAATAAAATGAAAATGAAGCAAAAATTTTGTATTGCTGGTATTTTGTTGCTCGGCGTGGTTTGTGCGCAAGCCAACAATTATGAAGTAACATCACCTGATGGCAGATTGGCGGTCAAGGTGGAGTATGTTGATGGAAAACAGTGTATAATAAATAAAAAAGGGTGGCAGATATCTGAATCTGTCACCCTCTTTATTTTATGTTTCAATCCGTTTTTTCCGCGGATTGGTTATCTGCTGGAATTATTGGTTTTTGAAGACCAATCCATCTGCATCTGTATGATCGATGGTAATTGGCTTCTCTCTGCTAACCTCTTCTGCAAGAATCTTCTTACTCAAGTCGTTCAAGGCATAATCCTGGATAGCGCGCTTTACAGGACGGGCACCAAACTCAGGGTCGTATCCTACCTTTGCCAGATACTGGATAGCTGCAGGTGTCCAGCGAAGTTCAAAGCCCTGAGGTTCCAACATCTTCTTTACTCGCTTCATCTGAAGTTCTACAACCTCGGCAATCTGCTCCTGGGTCAACGGCTTGAAGGTAATGATATCATCAATACGGTTCAGGAACTCAGGACGGAAGGTCTTGCGCAACATCTCACGGCTTGCGTTGGAAGTCATGATGATGATGGTGTTCTTGAAGTTGACTACACGACCCTTGTTATCTGTCAATCGGCCATCGTCCAATACCTGCAACAGGGTATTGAATACGTCAGGATGCGCCTTCTCAATCTCATCGAAGAGAACCACACTGTATGGTTTGCGGCGTACAGCCTCGGTCAACTGACCACCTTCATCGTAGCCTACATACCCTGGAGGCGCACCGATCAGACGGGTAACGCTAAACTTCTCCTGATATTCACTCATATCAATTCGGGTCATCATCGACTCGTCATTGAACAGATACTCAGCCAGCGCCTTGGCAAGTTCCGTCTTACCTACACCGGTAGTGCCGAGGAAGATGAAGCTGGCGATAGGACGCTTAGGATCCTGCAAACCGGCACGGCTGCGGCGAACGGCATCACTTACAGCGGTGATAGCCTCGTCCTGTCCGATGACTCTCTTGTGGAGTTCTTCCTCCAGATGGAGCAGTTTCTCACGCTCGCTCTGCATCATACGGCTTACTGGTATTCCGGTCCAGCGGCTTACAACCTCAGCGATATCGTCAGCTGTAACTTCCTCTCTGACCATCGCTGCGCCACCCTGTGTACTCTTCAGCTGCTCCTGAATCTTCTTGATGTCATCCTCGAGCGCCTTCAGTTTAGAATAGCGGATTTCAGCCACGCGTTCGTAATTGCCTTCGCGCTCCATGCGTTCAGCCTCAAACTTCAGGTTTTCTATCTCCTGCTTATCCTGCTGAATCTTGTTGACGAGTGCTTTTTCGCCTTCCCATTTAGCACGGAAGTCATGCTCCTGATCCTTCAATTCTGCAATTTCCTTATCCAACTGCTGAATCTTAGGCTGGTCATTCTCGCGCTTGATGGCCTCACGCTCAATCTCCAACTGCTTCAAGTGGCGGGTAATCTCATCCAGTTCTTCTGGTACAGAGTCACGCTCCATTCTCAGTTTGGCTGCTGCTTCATCCATCAGGTCGATAGCCTTATCTGGGAGGAATCTGTCAGAGATGTATCTCTCTGATAACTTGACGGCTGCGATGCAGGCATCATCCTGAATACGTACCTTATGATGGTTCTCGTAGCGCTCCTTGATACCACGGAGGATACTGATGGCATCTACCTCGTCAGGCTCATTGACCATGACGGTCTGGAAACGACGTTCCAGCGCCTTATCCTTCTCGAAGTACTTCTGATACTCGTTGAGGGTAGTAGCACCGATGGCTCTCAGCTCACCACGAGCCAGGGCTGGCTTCAGAATGTTGGCTGCATCCATGGCACCTTCGCCACCGCCAGCACCTACCAGCGTGTGAATCTCATCGATGAAGAGGATAATCTGGCCGTTGGCGTTGGTTACCTCTTTAATGACGCTCTTCAGACGCTCCTCGAACTCACCCTTATATTTGGCACCGGCTACCAGCGCACCCATATCGAGAGAATAGAGTTGCTTGTTCTTCAGATTCTCCGGTACATCGCCACGTACGATACGCTCGGCAAGACCTTCTACGATAGCAGTCTTACCTGTACCAGGCTCACCTATCAGAATAGGGTTGTTCTTGGTTCTTCGTGACAGAATCTGGAGCACTCTTCTGATTTCCTCATCACGTCCGATAACTGGGTCTAGCTTGCCACTTCTTGCCTGTTCTACAAGGTTTTTCGCATATTTCTCCAAACTCTGATAGTTGTCATCAGCGCTTTGTGATTTTACGTTCTGTCCCTGTCTCAATGCCTGGATGGCAGCGAGCATATCTTTAGCATTTGCACCAGCATCCTTCAGAATACGTGCAGCAGTAGAGTTGCCCTGTACGATAGCCAACAGGATAGGTTCTACGCTAACGAACTCGTCGCCCATTTTCTTGGCGGTATCCTCGGCATTCATCAGTATCTGGTTAGTCTCGTTGCTGAGGTACGGCTGACCGCCACCCTGCACACGAGGCAGATGTTGCATCTCCTGACGCAAGAGCATGGCGATTTGCTGTCCGTTCATGCCCAACTTCTGGAAGATGTAGTTGGTCACATCGGTAGCCTTTTCAAGGATACCGCTAAGCAGATGCACCGGTTCGATGGTTTGCTGACCATTTCGCTGCGCAATGTTTACGGCTTCCTGTACCGCCTCCTGCGCCTTGATTGTAAATTTGTCGAATGTCATATTAATATCTCCTTTCTTATATTATATATTCTTATTTGTGTTATTTGGATGAGCGCCGGAAACTTCTCTTTGGAAACCTCCCGGTGCGTTCCTCCCATCCTTTAGCGAAACTTATGCCTATTCGTTGAAAATCAATGATTTACTGACAATCTGTCTTGTTTTGGGTAGGTAAAAGATAGAAATAAGAGATATTTCCGGACAGAATGACAGAAGAAGGTGGTTTGAGTACGGGCTGAAGGCTCAGGTTCCTGAAGCAGCACGCCCTGAAGACTCAGGTTCCTTTCAGGGCGTGTGGGACTTACTGGCGAAAGTTCAGTACGCGAAGAAATGATAGAATTAGAATTCGCTCAGATTGCTTATTTCTTGATTTCTCTCAATTATCTTTTAAATATCCTTTAAATAATGCTATTTTATGAGGGGAAATGTTGTGTAATCAAAATAATCTTCGTACCTTTGCACCATCATAAATTATAATTTATAAGTTCAATGGCTGAAACAAAGAAAATCAAGACAGCGTTGGTGTCTGTCTTCCACAAGGATGGCTTGGACGAATTGCTCGCCAAGTTGAATGAAGAGGGTGTAAAATTCCTGAGTACTGGTGGTACCCAGAAGTTTATCGAATCTTTGGGTTATGAATGCGAGAAAGTTGAGGATGTCACTACCTATCCATCTATCTTGGGTGGTCGCGTAAAGACTCTTCATCCTAAAATATTTGGAGGTATCTTGGCTCGCCGTGACAACGAGGGTGACCAGGAGCAGATGAAGGAATACGAAATCCCTTCTATCGATCTCGTCATCGTAGACTTGTATCCTTTCGAGCAGACTGTAGCTAGCGGTGCTAGCGATGCTGATATCATCGAGAAAATCGATATCGGCGGTATCTCTTTGATTCGTGCAGGTGCCAAAAACTTCAAGGACGTGGTTATCGTTCCTAGCAAGGCAGAATACGGCGTATTGCTCGATATCCTGAAGAAGAAGGGTGCCGAGACTGATATCGAAGACCGCAAGATGTTTGCAGAGCGTGCATTCGGTGTAAGCTCTCACTACGATACTGCAATCCATGCATGGTTTGCTAAGTAAACTCTCGGAAAAATAAAGTAGTTAAGGAGTTAAGAAGTGGAAGAAGTCAGGACAAGTGTCTGCGGGGATTCTATCCCCGGTATATGACAGACTGTTGCCGTGGCTTCTATGCTCCTTTAACTCCTTAACTCCTTAAATAAAAAGAAAATTTTAAGCTTAAAATAATTTAGAAACGAAATGGGATTTTTTTCATTTATTCAGGAAATCGCAATGGACTTGGGTACAGCCAATACCATCATTATCAGTGATGATAAGATTGTAGTGGATGAACCTTCTGTTGTAGCCCTTGACCGCCGCACCGACAAGATGATTGCTGTGGGCGAGAAGGCTAAGATGATGTACGAGAAGACTCATGATAATATCCGTACTATCAGACCATTGCGTGATGGCGTGATTGCCGACTTTACTGCCTGTGAGCAGATGATGCGTGGATTGATTAAGATGGTTCATACGGGTAGCCGTCTCTTCTCTCCTTCACTCCGTATGGTTATCGGTGTACCTTCTGGTTCTACCGAGGTTGAGCTTCGTGCTGTGCGCGACTCTGCCGAGCATGCCGACGGACGTGATGTATATTTGATTTTTGAGCCAATGGCTGCCGCTATCGGTATCGGTATCGATGTTGAGGCTCCAGAGGGTAATATGATTGTTGATATAGGTGGTGGTTCTACCGAAATCGCTGTCATCTCATTGGGTGGTATCGTATCGAACAACTCAATCCGTACAGCCGGTGACGACCTTACTGCCGATATCCAGGAATATATGAGCCGTCAGCACAACGTGAAGGTTTCTGAGCGTATGGCTGAGCGTATCAAGATTCATGTGGGTTCAGCTCTGACCGATCTGGGTGATGAGGCTCCAGAAGATTTCATCGTACATGGTCCTAACCGTATTACAGCGTTGCCTATGGAGGTACCTGTATGCTACCAGGAGATTGCTCACTGTCTGGATAAGACCGTGGCAAAGATTGAGAACGCTGTGCTCTCAGCATTGGAGAACACACCTCCTGAGCTCTATGCCGATATCGTGAAGAATGGTATCTGGCTCTCTGGTGGTGGTGCTTTGCTCCGCGGTCTCGACAAGCGTTTGCAGGATAAGATCAATATCCCATTCCACATCGCAGAAGATCCATTGCACAGTGTTGCCAAGGGTGCTGGTATTGCGTTGAAGAATGTAGACCGTTTCTCATTCTTGATGAGATAATCAGAACTTATTCTAATAGTAAGAATAAAGTATGCGCAACCTTTTAGAGTTTTTAGCGAAATACAACCATTGGTTTGTCTTCCTGATTCTTGAGGTGGTGAGTATGGTGCTGTTGTTTCAGTATAACAGCTATCAGGGCAGTGCCTGGTTCTCCTCGGCTAATGCCGTAACGGGTAAGTTGTATGAATGGGATGCGAATGTAGAAACATTCTTCTCGCTTACCAAGGTGAACCAGGAACTGACACAGCGCAATGCATTTCTCGAACAGGAGGTGCAGAAACTTTCCGACAGTCTCGTGTGCGTGACCAAGGATAGCAGCATCTACCATCGTGACCAGTTTGCATTGCTGAGAAACTATCGTCTGATTCCGGCTAAGGTGGTGGCGAATAGTATCGATAAACCCGGCAACCTGATGACAATTGACAAGGGTAGCGCAGATGGCATCCACAAGGATATGGGTGTAATCAGCGGTACGGGTGTTGTGGGTATCGTGTATCTGGTGGCAGAACATTATGCTATCGTGATTCCGGTATTGAACACGAAGTCGAACATCAGTTGTATGATTCAGAATAGAGGCTATTTTGGCTATCTGCGCTGGAAGGGTGGTGTGTCTGACCTTGCCTATCTGGAAGAGGTGCCACGTCATGCTCACTTTAAATTGGGTGACTATGTGGTAACGAGTGGCTATTCTGCTGTATTCCCTCCTGGAGTGAGAGTAGGCAGGATATTGCACGTGTTCAACTCCGCCGATGGACTGTCGTATCGCGTACAACTTCGCCTCTCTACCGATTTTGCCCGTCTGCGTGATGTATGTGTAATTGATGATGCCGCCATGAAAGAGCGGTTGGAGATTATGCGTGCAGCACAGGATAGCATCGCAACAAATGGAGACAATAATCAATAATGACGTATAGTAAGAGGATATAAAAAGCAATGAGTATAGATTTAGTGAAAAGACTAGCTACCTTTGTGGTGATCGTGCTGGTACAGGGATTGGTGTTTAATCATATTCATCTATTCAATTGTGCCACCCCCTTGCTGTATATCATTATGGTACTGCATTTCCGCCGCAACCATCCTAAATGGGCGGTGTTATTGTGGTGCTTTATGATGGGGCTTTGTGTGGACGTATTTGCCAATACGCCAGGTGTTGCAGCAGCTTCGATGACTGCCGTAGGACTGCTACAACCTTATTTGTTTGAACTTTTCGTACCGCGTGACAGCGCCGACGATTTGGAACCGTCCATGCGTTCTATCGGCGTAGGTGCATATTGCTGGTACGTATTCTTCATCATTCTCGTTTATAATCTATTGTTCTTTACACTCGAAACATTCAATTTCTTTAATTGGGTTCACTGGTTGGAATGTATAGGCGGAAGTACGGTTATCACTTATATATTGGTGATGGCGACAGAAAGTTTCAGAAAGTAAGATTCCGGATAAGTGATGAGAGCGAAAAGAACACGATTTTTAGTTTGCTATATATAATAAGGTATGTTGGATTACAATCTTGAAAAACGTAGATTCGTTATCGGTGGAGTGGCCATAGCTATTGTGGTCATTTACATGATTCGTCTGTTTACGCTTCAGATTATGAGCGACGACTACAAGAAGAATGCCGACAGTAATGCCTTCTTGAAGCATATTGAGTTTCCCGCCCGTGGTGCCATTTACGACCGTAATGGTAAGCTGCTGGTGTATAATCAGCCGTCTTACGATCTGATGGTGGTCATGAACGAGGAGAGCGGCAGGCTTGATACGATGGATTTCTGTAATTCGCTGGGTATCACGAAAGAGTTTTTTATCAAGCGAATGAACGATATCAAGGACCGCTCTAAAAACCCGGGCTATTCGCGCTATACCCAGCAGCTTTTTATGGGACAGCTGAGCGACCGGGATTTCAGTGTGTTCCAGGAGAAGATGTTCCGATTCCCCGGTTTCTATGTCCAAAAACGTACCGTCAGAGAATATACCTACCCTTATGCAGCCCATGTGCTGGGTGATGTGGGTGAGGTTTCGCAAAGCGATATTGAAGATGATGACTACTATCAGGCTGGTGACTATATCGGAAAACTGGGTATCGAGAAGTTTTATGAGAAGCAGCTGCGTGGTGAGAAGGGTGTGAAGATCATGCTGAGAGATGCCCACGGAAGAATACAGGGTAGCTATCAGAATGGTAAACTCGACCAGAAACCTGTGGCAGGAAAGGACTTGACGCTGGGATTGGATGTCAAGTTGCAAGCCTTGGGCGAACGTCTGCTCCAGGGGAAAATCGGCAGTATCGTTGCCATCGATCCTAGAACGGGCGATGTGCTGGCTATGGTTTCTTCTCCTTCTTACGATCCAAGACGTCTGGTGGGTAGAAACCGCGGCAAGATGCACAAGTGGCTCTCGCATAATCCTTGGAAACCGCTCCTGAACCGTAGTATTCAGGGTCAGTATCCTCCGGGTTCTACCTTTAAGACCACCCAGGCGCTGACCTATCTTACTGAAGGTATCATCACACCGGGAACAGCATTCCCATGTAATCATGGTTTCTCTTATAAGGGTCTGCATGTAGGCTGTCATGGTCACCCGTCGCCTATTGCGCTGGTTGATGCCATCAGTACCTCTTGTAACGGTTACTTCTGTTGGGGTCTTTACTATATGATAGGTAACCGCAAGAAGTATGGCAGCGTACAGAATGCGATGACCGTATGGAAAAATTATATGGTGAGCATGGGATTCGGCTATAAGTTGGGCATCGACTTGCCTGGCGAGAAACGCGGTCTGATTCCGAATGCACAGTTCTATGATAAGGCTTACAATGGTTCATGGAACGGACTGACGGTAATCAGTATTTCTATCGGTCAGGGTGAGGTTAACCTTACGCCGTTGCAGATAGCCAACCTGGGTGCTACCATTGCCAACAGGGGATACTATTATGTGCCTCATGTAGTGAGAAAGGTGAAGGGAGAACCGCTTGATACGCTCTATACCCGACGCCATTATACCAAGGCTTCCCGACGGGCTTACGACTATGTGGTAGCCGGTATGAGAAGTTCGGCGCTGAAGGGAACCTGTAAGTTGCTCGGCCGCTACGATTTCGAAGCTTGCGGCAAGACGGGTACGGCACAGAACCGTGGCCATGACCACTCTGTATTCATGGGCTTTGCTCCGATGAACAACCCGAAGATTGCCATTGCCGTGTATGTAGAGAATGGTGGTTGGGGTGCTGACTATGGTGTGCCTATCGGTGGTCTGATGATGGAACAGTATCTCAAGGGTAAGTTATCTCCTGATTCTGAGCATAGGGCTGCAGAGATGCAGGCCCGTAGAATCGCCTACGGATTAAGCAGTAGATAGTTTTCAGTTAATAGTTTATAGTTGATAGTTTATAGATTATGATCGATAATAAACAACCTAGTGTGCTTGCTTCACTTGACTGGTGGACGATAGGTATTTATCTGGCACTCCTCATCTTCGGATGGGTGAGCGTCTGTGGAGCCAGCTATAACTATGGTGACAACGAGATATTCAGTCTGGGTGCCCGTTCGGGTATGCAGATTATATGGATTGGCACATCCATAGCACTGGGATTGGTAATCCTGCTGCTTGATGACCGGTTTTACGATACCTTCTCGTATGTCATCTATGGCGTCCTGATACTCTTGCTCTTTGCTACGATATTCAATCCGCATAGCATCAAGGGTTCCCACTCCTGGCTGGTGTTGGGACCGCTTCGACTGCAACCGGCTGAGTTTGGTAAGTTTGCTACGGCTCTGGCGGTAGCCAAGTTTATGTCAAGCTATGGTTTCAGTATGCAGAACCTGAAGCATTTCATGGCAGCCGTAGGCATTATCGTTCTGCCGATGCTCTGTATCGTAGGTCAGCGCGAAACGGGTTCTGCCTTGGTTTATCTTTCATTCTTCCTCATGCTTTACCGCGAAGGAATGCCGGGTGCCATTCTCTTTACCGGCGTGTCGATGGTGGCTTACTTCGTAGTGGGTGTGAAGTATGAGAACGTGATGATGTGGGATACCTATACTTCTGTGGGTAAGTTTGTTGTGCTTCTGCTGGTGCAGATTTTTACGGCTGGCATGGTGAACTCCTATACGGGCGATAGGAAACAGGCACTGATGATCCTTTCCTATTCGGTAGGCATTACGCTGCTCTTCGTGCTCTTTTCTACCTATGTCATTCCGTTCGACATTGTGTGGATCCAGCTCTTCCTGTGTGCCATGATGATTGGATTCCTGGTTTATCAGGGACTGAGAACCCGGTTCCGGAATTACTTCCTCATCTCAATCTTTTCGTTGGGAAGTATCGCTTTCTTCTATTCTGCCGATTATGTGCTGAATCATGTGATGGAACCTCATCAGAGAGTGCGTATCAACGTGCTGCTGGGACTGGATGAAGATTTGGCAGGTGCGGGATATAACGTGCATCAGAGTGAGATTGCCATTGGTTCCGGCGGACTTCAGGGAAAAGGTTTCCTAAATGGAACGCAGACCAAACTGAAGTTCGTGCCTGAGCAGGATACAGACTTTATCTTCTGTACGGTAGGCGAGGAGGAAGGTTTCCTCGGTTCGGCAGGCGTGCTGCTGCTTTTCCTGGCTTTGATATTGCGGTTGATGCATCTGGCTGAGCGGCAACCTTATAAATTCGGGCGTATCTACGGCTATTGTGTCCTGTCGGTATTCCTCTTCCACCTATTTATTAATGTGGGAATGGTGCTGGGTTTAACACCGGTTATCGGTATTCCGCTGCCGTTCTTCAGTTATGGTGGCAGTTCGTTATGGGGATTTACCATCCTTCTTTTCATCTTCTTGAGAATTGATGCGGGAAGGAACTTAGTGAGAAGTTAAAAAAAAGAGTGAACAGATTCATCAACAATCTGTTCACTCTTTTTTTTATTGTATCTTTGAAATCTTGATGCCGATGTCACTCACACCGGGCAGGATTTCTCTTTTCATATCATGCCTGATGGCTACGTGTATGGAATCGCCCTGATGCATCTGATAGATGTTGATAGGGAAGTTATACTGATAGTAGCTGATACCCTGTCCTTTACTCGCGCCGTTGTTGTCAATCAGCTGGCAGTTGACCGTATCTATCTTGCATTCGCCAGGTATCTTTCTGTTTCGGTGATAAACCGTCTGTTCTACGATGAGCGTAAGTCCCATGAACGGATAGGCACCTGTAATGCGAAGTCCCAGGCTTTGCCTGTAATGCCCGGCTTCGAGTAGAGGTGATACTTCGAATGATAGGGTGTCGTTCTTCTCCCATCCTGCAATCGGTGTATGGGCATACTCATCGTATACGGTCGAACCGCTGCAGGCAGAGAGAATGTGAACGATCGCTGTCAAAACGATGAAATAAACAGTCTTTTTCATCTTTTTCTAGCTCCTATTCTTTATTCTTGTGGGGCGTTATTGCCTTGTGGCTTGTTGCCACCTTGTGGGGCGTTATTGCCTTGTGGCTTGTTACCATTCTGAGGGGCGTTGTTGCCTTGCGGCTTGTTTCCACCCTGTGGCTTGTTGCCATTCTGCGGCTTGTTGCCCTTGTTAGGTCGTCTGTCGTTTCTTGGCTGGCGGTTGTCACCCTTAGGATGATTGCCCTGATTACGGTTGTCGCGGCGCTGGTTGTTTGGCTTGCCTTCATTCTTCTGAGGTTTGTTGTCGCCATTCTGCGCGCGGTTCTCGTTCTTCTGAGGCTTGTTGTCGCCCTCCTGCTGGCGAGGTCCCTTGTTCTTATTGTTCTTCTTCTTCTTTTTCTTAGCCTTGTCAAAGCGGCTCAAATCAGCTTCGGCAAGCAGGTCGGTTGGCTTGGCTGCAGGTTTGGCCTTACCGTCTTCCAGCAGACTCAATGGCTTCTCGCCCTGACGGTTCATTTCGATGATAGCCTTGGCACGCTCGATGCTGATGGTTTCGAGGTTGGAAGCAAGGTTCTTGTCAGAAGAGTAGGTGATAAGACCTGCCAGGATATCTACCTTGAACTGATGGAAATCACCGTCGGCAGTCTGCAGTACGGCATCCTTAGGAGGCAACTTTCTGCTAGCCTCTACATAGCTGTCTACCTCGTAGTTGAGACAGCACTTCAGTTTGGCGCACATACCGGCAAGTTTCTGAGGATTCAGAGAGATGTCCTGGTAGCGTGCTGCATTGGTACTGACGCTGATGAAGTTCTTCATCCAGGTAGCGCAGCAGAGTTCTCTGCCGCAAGGACCCGTTCCACCGATGCGGCCTGCTTCCTGTCGCGCACCGATCTGTTTCATCTCAATGCGTACATGGAAGGTATCGGCAAGAACCTTGATGAGCTGGCGGAAGTCCACACGTTCGTCAGCGATGTAATAGAAGATAGCCTTGTTGCCGTCTCCCTGATATTCTACATCACCTATTTTCATCTTCAGTCCGAGATCTTTGGCTATCTGGCGGCTCTGGATCATGGTGCCGTGTTCACGGCTCTTAGCCTCCTTGCATTTGTCAAGATCCACCTGCTTGGCGATACGGTAGATACGCTTGATATCATCCTGCGACTTGAGGTTTGCCTTCTTAATCTGGAGTTTTACCAGTCTTCCGGTCAGTGTAACCACACCGATGTCGTGACCCGGGTTAGCCTCTACCGCCACTATATCGCCCTTCTTCAGGTCGAGGTTATTCACATTGTGGTAATATCCCTTACGGGTATTCTTGAACTGTACCTCCACGAGGTCAGTACTTTCAGCATTGCCGGGTACATCGGCAAGCCAGTCGTATGTGTTGAGCTGTCTGTCCTGTCTTCCTACGCCCTTAGCGCACAGACCACGGTCGCAGCCGTTCCACATCCTGAATTTCATATTTTTGTAATCCACGATCGTCTAATTTATAATGTATAATTTATAATGTACAATGAATAATGACCGGCATCTGCCTTGTTATTCATTTGAATTCTTCACTTCCTTAAAAGGAGGACGATGATTTTGAGCGCCATATCGAAGAAAACGATTTTGGCATTGGCATTTTGCGAAATCATGCGCTTGCTGTCTTCGAAGAGGTTGGAGATGTCAATGATGTTTGCCTCGTTGATGAAGCGGGCAAAGTTTTTGGCAAAGTTCTCCTCATCCTGTGTCATGTAGCTCAGTTCCGGATTCCGGAAGTTGTACATGAAACTTTCTCTGAGCATGTGCATGAAGTAGTCGAGCATACGTTTCTGCTTTTCTCTTCCGAAGGTTGCAATCACATCGGTCCACTTCTTGAGGTCACCTATCTTGCGCATGTAAGCCAGTCGCATCAGCATGATGAACATGTCGAGATGCTGCCGGTTTTCGTTTCCTGCATCCAGTTCTTCGAGTGCGAGGTTCCAGTTGCCGTTGGCGATACGGGCTATGCGGTGTGCCATGTCTGGCTCCAGCGCTCTCCGTTCCGTCAGCGCTTTTTCCATCTCAGCGGTTTCTATCTTCTTGAAGTCGATACGCTGTGTACGGCTTCTGATGGTTTCGAGCAGCAGTTCCGGATTCTCGCTTACCAGCAGGAATACCGTCTGGCGTGGCGGCTCCTCCAGCAGTTTCAGTATCTTGTTGGCACTCTGGATGTTCATACGTTCCGGGAGCCATATCAGACTTATCTTATATCCGCCCTGACTCGACATCATCATCAGTTCGTGAGAGATGGCATCGGTTTCTTCGGCAGTGATGATAGCCTGTTTGTTATAGTCGGCATCCGTCTTGCCCATCTTCAGCATCCAGTCGCTAATCTGGATGTAGGGACCTTTAGAAAGCAGCAGCTCTCTCCATTCCTTGATGAAGTCGAGGCTCACCGGTTTGTGTTCGCTGCCCATATTGGCGGTCTTGATGGTAGGAAAGGTGAAGTGGAGGTCCGGATGTTCCCATTTCCTGAGCATCGGTGAATCGCCCAGAAGATAGCTGGCAAAAGCCAGTGCCATCGCCAGTTTGCCGCAGCCCTGCGGACCGCAGAACATCAGTGCATGGGGCAAACGGTTCTCCTGAACCATCTCCATGAGACGGTTCCATACTTCTTGCTGACCTATAACTTCATTTCTTTGCATTTAAAACAGAATTTTTGCTATTTGCTTGACGCTGTCTACAGCCGATACGGTGAAGAAGTGAACATTGTTGTAACCATGTTCGAAGAGATCTTGCACCTGAGCGGTAGTCCACTCGATACCGAGCTGCTTGGCATCATCGTCAGTTTTACATTTCAATACCTCCTGTGCGAGTTCTTCAGGAATATCGCAGTGGAAGGTTTTCGGCACTACAGTGAGCTGGCTCAACTTGGCGAAAGGCTTGATGGCAGGAATGATAGGAATGGTTACGCCTATCTGCCGAGCCTTTTCAACGAAAGCATAGAACTTCTCGTTGTCGTAGAAGAGCTGGGTAACGGCATACGCTGCGCCCAACTGTTGTTTCTCCAGCAGATGCTGCATATCCATTTCGAGGTTTGGCGCCTCTTCATGCTTCTCCGGATAGCAGGCTACACCGCAGCAGAACTTGTCACCCGGGTGCTTGATGGGTGTGCCGTCAAAGAAGAAACCGTCATTAAACTGATTCACCTGCTTCAGGAGGTCGGTGGCATGGGCATGACCGTTCTCGGTTGGTGTAAACTGCCGGTCTTCTTTCGCCTTGTCTCCTCGCAGAACGAGAATGTTGCTGATGCCCAGAAACTGGAGGTCGAGCAGTTCGTACTCGATGTCTTCCTTCGTAGCACCGCTGCAGATAATATGAGGGATGACAGGTATGTCGTACTTATTCTGTATAGCGCCTGCGATGGCTACGGTGCCCGGGCGGCGGCGCACACGCTGGCGAGTGAGGAGACCGTTTTCCAGTTCCTTGTATACATACTCGCTATGGTGCGTAGTGATGTTGATAAAGCGAGGACCAAACTCGCTCAGCGCATCGATGGTACGGAAGAGTGCAGCTGTTCCGTTACCTTTCAGCGGAGGTAAAACCTCGAACGAAAAGCCTCGCTTATCGCCCTGCTGATGTAGAAAATCTGCTATGTTCATATTACCTAAATTCTATGTTTCTTCTTATTTTGGTGCAAATTTACAAAAAAAATAGGGGAAAACCGCATGTTGAACGTAATATTTATAAAGAAAAAACGTATATTATAAGGTGGAAATTGATTTTTGGCATGAAAAAAGAAGATTTCCTGCCGGTAAATGCTACGCTATTCTACAGAAAATTGATTAAAATTTAAACCTAAAAAATAATGGAACAAAAACAAACAGGCTCTAGAGCCTATCTTATTTCAATTGTGATGGTAGCCGTTTTGGGCGGCTTGCTTTTCGGTTATGATACCGCGGTAATCTCGGGAGCCGAGAAGGGTTTGCAGGCATTCTTCATGGGTGCTGAGGATTTCACCTATACCGATTTCTGGCATGGATTCACTTCTTCCAGTGCCCTGATTGGTTGTATCATCGGTTCGGCGCTTTCGGGTGTGCTGGCTTCTAACTGGGGCCGTAAGCGTTCGCTGATCTTTGCGGGTGTGATGTTCTTCATCTCTGCATGGGGATCTATGTGTCCTGAGTCTTTGGTGCTGCCAAAGGGCGAACCTAATCTTACGCTTCTCATCGTGTTCAACCTCTACCGTGTGATTGGCGGTATCGGTGTGGGTCTGGCATCTGCTGTATGTCCGATGTATATCGGTGAGATTGCGCCTAGTAACATCCGTGGTATGTTGGTCAGCTGGAACCAGTTTGCCATCATCTTCGGTCAGCTGGTGGTTTATTTCGTCAACTTCTTCATTCTTGGCGATCATATTGCTCCTGCTATCCAGAGTGTGGGCAACGGTATGAACCAGATTCTGAATGGTGGCGAGGCTGCCTGGGCTATTGAAACCGGATGGCGCTATATGTTTGGTTCTGAGATGGTTCCTGCGGGTTTGTTTGCTCTGCTTATCTGCTTTGTTCCTGAGACTCCCCGTTATCTAGCCATGGTTGGTCAGGATGCGAAGGCTGAGCGTATTCTGGCTCGCATCAATGGTGCTGAGGAGGCTAAGAAGATTTTGAACGACATCAAGAATACGGTTACTGAGAAGAAGGAGAAACTGCTTACTTACGGTGTGCTCTGTATCTTCGTAGGTGTGATGCTCTCTGTATTCCAGCAGGCTGTAGGTATCAATGCCGTGCTCTATTATGCTCCTCGTATCTATGAGGCTATGGGCTTTGACAATCCGATGGTATTGACCGTATTCAATGGTATCGTGAACCTCGGTTTCACCTGTGTAGCCATCTTTACGGTAGAGAAGTTGGGACGTAAGCCTTTGCTCATTACCGGTTCTCTGGGCATGGCATTGGGTGCCATCGGTGTAGCCATCACCTTCGGTAATCCTAATCTGCAGTTGTTGTGCATGGTATCCATCATGGTTTACTCTGCATCATTCATGTTCTCTTGGGGACCAATCTGCTGGGTACTTATCGCCGAGGTATTCCCTAATACGATTCGTGGTGCTGCCGTAGCGATTGCCGTAGCCTTCCAGTGGATTTTCAACTGGATTGTTTCTACCTCTTTCGTTCCGATGGCTAACAGCCTGGGCTATTGGTTCACCTATGGTCTGTATGGTGTTATCTGTATCCTCGCTGCCATCTTTGTATGGAAGCTCGTTCCTGAGACCAAGGGTAAGACGCTGGAGGATATGACCAAGCTTTGGAAGAAAAACTAAGTACTTATTCTGTGAAATATCTAGACCGCCAGGCGTAGAAAGAAACGCCTGGCGGTCTTTCTTTATGCCCCCGGCTTCGCAACGCTTAATCCATACCATGATATGACGGCGCGCTGTCGCCCCGTCGGTTGTGTCGGGAAAGTAGAGCAGACCCAGCTCGGTCTTGCTGTACATACGTTGGGGATAATTCATAAGCTTTATATTTTTTATGTTGCAAAAGTAATGTTTATTTCAGACTTATGCAATTTTTTGAAGAGAAAAAATGCATTTTAATGGCTGATTTGTTGAAAAAAAATCTTTTTCCTCCCGTATTACGTATAGTGTAATTGATGTAAATGTATATATATAATATACTTGGTATAGTGTAGGGAAGAAAAAATAGCTCCTAACTATCTGATATTCAGTATCTTCTACTTTTAGGATTCGCCCTGGTAGTCATTCGGGCATCTCTGAAGGCATATTATTCGCCCTGATGGTACCTATTATTGGCTCTGGTAGTCATCAAAAAAGGTTAATTCGCCCTGATAGTTATTGAGCACTCAAATGAGGTAAACAAATGATGTTCTTCCGTTTACCAACTGATGTGGCTGAGCTGGGTTAAGGATATGGCTGCACTGGATTACGCAGACGGCTGGACAAGGTTAAGGATTCGACTGCATCGGGTTAAGGATTCGACAACGTAGGCTAACGGAGTCGTATCCGTCGATTTATCGAGACGTCTTGACTCGCTGACAGAACCATCTGGAGTAGCTGACTTAACCACTTGAATATTCTGCTGCATACTCCGATTTTATTTAACAAGTTAGGGCGCATCCAATCCGGATGCGCCCTTTTTCTTTGTATTCTCTAACTTTTTCCGAAACTTTTCCTAGAAATCTCTTGCAGATATGAAAATAAAACCGTAACTTTGCGCTATAGAATTTTAAAACAGATGGTTATGAAGTACTTAGATCCTAAGGCAGACCTTACGTTCAAGAAGATATTCGGCAATCATCCCGATCGATTGAAAAACCTTCTGAATACCCTTCAGTCACTTAATGAAGATGAACTGATACAACAGCAACAATATCTGCCGACAACAGAAGAACTGGAGATTTCCGGCTTTACAGATGCCGAGCTCCGTGCCTATGACAAGTTTTGGGATTCGGTAAGTGTTGAAAGAACCCTTCTGGATGACAGATATCAGAAAGGAATGGAAGAAGGTATGGAAAAAGGCATGGAGAAAGGCATGGAGAAAGGTAGAGTTGAAGGCAAGCATGAGGCCAACACAGAAACAGCACAACGTTTGCTGGCAATGGGACTTTCTGCCGAACAGGTTGCCAAATCTACCCAGCTACCTTTGGAAATCATTAAGAATCTGAGCAATTCATAAAAAATATAATAGCGGAGATGTAGATTACGAATATCTCCATATAATCAAGGGTCTATACGCCACCTGTTCATCGTGGTATATAGACCCTTGTCGTTTTTTATTCATTTTATCCATCGTATTGAATAAAATCAGTACTTTTTTATTCAATACGAATGATTTTCAGCCATTTTCTCCCGCCATTCGGTAGGAGTACAACCAAAAGCGTTCTTTGTATAAATGCAACAAGGCGCAACCTTCTCACGAAGACTGCGCCTCTAATAGTTTTCTTTTTTGTTTAATTTTTAAGAGAGTATTAACATATATATATTTGTAAGTGTAAGTTTCTTACTTCTTTTTCCATGCTGGTTGGCAGAGGAATGCAACATACTTCTTAGAAGTTGTTGTGCTCTGGATGTAATCTGTAGGCTTGCCGTCTACATAGATTTGGTTGAGATAAAATGCAAATCCCATCTCCTTGGTAGTGAGCAGACAAACGCCATATTGATATGGGCTATATGTAAATTTCAAAACTACCTTGTGAGCTTCATTGCTTTCACCATAAGCGAGATTCAATTCAATATCCGTAGGACAAGCATAGAGATATGCTATTTTATCTGTACTGTTTGGAAGAACCATAAATTTACATGTGATGTCTCTTGGGCTTTCCTTTGCAAGCGCATCAGCGAGAGCATTATTATTGTAGATATGCTCTGCGATTTTTGCTACAGGAAAGTTTGCTACGCGGATGATACTATCGCCATACATGCTGACAGTACAATAGGTATCTACAGAGTCTGTCTTGATGCTTGTATCGGCTGCATTTTTATGGTCGAATATCAACTTCATGTTGTTATACGAACCCATAGCCATTGTTTTCTGATAAGACAGTTGCTGCTCCTTAGTAAGGAAGCTATAACTGTTATCATCGCCTGTATTACAAGAAGTGAATGCGAAAGCTGCAACGAAGGCAGCTACAATTGAGAATAATTTGATTTTTTTCATTTTGCTATTATGTTTTGATTCTTATTTTCTCATATTTCTCAGCCTAAATGTACCCCGATATTGTTGCTCGAGGCTCTTCAGTCCTTGTATAAAACAAGAAAAGGTGGGAAACTTGCATCACTTTTTGTTAATCTCTGTTAATGCTCTTCACTTGTCCATTTCATAGAGCACTTTTGCCAATGTATTGTAACCTTTGACTTTCAGTTCTTAGTTGTTTGAGCTTTTTACTGTGTTATGTCTAGGTTTGTCCTACATAGCGATGCAAAGTTAGTGTTTTATTTTGAAATGCGCAAGAAATTTATGATTTTCTTTCTCTTTTTCGCATAAAAATACTACTTTTGTGGAGATTTTAGGGATTATTCACCTAAAAGCGGAATGAATCGTGTAGACTCTGAATTTTACGGAAAATGAATTAATGATGAATATGATATGAAAAAGAAAGTAGGTACATTTAAGATTTGGCTGTTGGCGATTGCCGCAGTAGTGGCGTTTTCTGTCTTGCCGAAGGTTTCTTCGTTGGCAACAGAAGATCAGGCACTTGTTGTAAAGGAAAATAAGCAGGAGGCTGCTGATGCTGCGAGCGATGAATCGTCTGCAGAGAACAAGCAGGAAACTGCTGGAGAGGGTGCGAATCTGGAGGCGCAGGGCCTGGAGATTCCGGTATCTAAGGTTAAGGCATCTGAAACCATCAAGCATCGGTTGGCTTATACGGTATCTTATAATCATGATACGCGACAGCCGAATTGGGTAGCCTGGGCGCTGACGGGGGAGCATGCATCTGGTAAGTTGCCGCGCGGTAAGTTTGCTGATGATGAGGAGATGCCGGCCCCCGTGGGTACTTTGGCGGATTATTATAACAGTGGTTTCGACAGGGGACACATGTGTCCGGCTGGTGACAACAAATGGAGTCAGCAGGCGATGGATGAATGTTTCCTGATGACCAATATGTGTCCGCAGAACCACAGTCTGAATGCGGGGGTATGGAATACGATAGAGCAGCAGTGCCGCAACTGGGCGAAGCAGTATGGCAAGGTTTATATTGTCTGCGGACCGATATTTCTGAACAAGCAGCATCGCAAGTTGGGCAAGAACAAGGTGGTAGTGCCTGATGCCTTCTTCAAGGTGGTTCTTCATACGGGCAAGAATCCGCAGGCCATCGGCTTTATCTGCCGTAACCAGTCGCAGAAAGGCAGAAAGAAGACGGAATTTGTAAATTCAGTAGATGAAGTGGAGCGTATTACCGGCTATGATTTCTTCCCTCAGCTTCCGGATGATGTTGAGAAGAGGGTAGAGGCTAAGGCTGAAATGTTTTAAAAAGGAATTTCTGCAGTATCCAGTAATAGGATATAACAAAAAAAGGCTTTCCGTAATGGAAAGCCTTTTTCTTGAAGATCTGTGACTCGCATGGGGCTCGAACCCATGACCCCAACATTAAAAGTGTTGTGCTCTACCAGCTGAGCTAGCGAGTCAATCTTCTGCTTTATGTTTCAAAAGCGAGTGCAAAGGTACGGCAAAAATCTGAAATAACCAAATATTTTGCCATATTTTTACTGATTTTCTTCATTTTTATCCGAAATCGGGACATTTTTGCCCGTTTCTTCATGATATTGCGGCTTCTCTTTCGTTACATAGCGCTGCCAGTAGGCTATGATGAGCGTTGTGAGCGGAAGGGCTACAATCAAACCCAGGAAGCCCAGAAGTGCACCCCAAACCGAGAGACTCAAGAGGAGAATGGCTGGGTTCAATCCCATCGCCTTACCCATAATCTTCGGGGTAACTACCATGTCGGTGATGACCTGCACCACACAGAACACCAGAAAAGCCAGACCGAATACCAGCCAGAAGTTCTGACCTGTGTCGGCAGCCTTCAGCATGGCAAGGAATGCCGTAGGGATGAGGGCAAAGGTATGGAGATATGGAACCAGGTCCATGATGCCGATGAGAATACCCAGACCTATCGCCATCGGGAAACCGATGATGGTAAAACCGATGCAGAACATGATGCCCATACAGAGCGCTACCAGTCCCTGACCACGGATATAGTTGTTGAGCTCGCGCTCCACATCCTTCATCAGCGCACTCCAGAACGGACGGTTCTTCTTAGGGAAGATTCTCACCCAGTTGGCTGTCAGCGTCTCATAATCGAGCAGGATGAAGAACATATATAATAAGGTAATCATCGATGCCACGATACTCATCAGTACCGTAGCCGTCTGGCTGACTACCGAGAAGACCTTAGGCATGGTGGTCTTGACGGCATCGCTGAAGTCCTTGCTTTTCAGAAAATGCTCTATCTGTTCCTGATTGGCCTGCAGCCAGTCTTTGATTAGTGCCGTCAGGTTGTTGGTATGAGTCGTCTGATGCAGCCATCGTGTCAACACCTCACCGAGTTTGTCAAACTGGTCTATCATCGGAGGGATGATGAGCCACAGCACGCCTCCTATAACAGCGATAGCCGTTCCCATGGCGATGAGGATAGACAGCGCACGTATTCTGACGTGGAGTTTGTTTTCGATAAACTTCACGACCGGATAGAGCAGGTAAGCGAAAAACCATGCAATGAAGAATGGCAGCAGTACACTGCTCAGATAATTGGTCATGTAGAGCACGGCCAGTACGATGAGGGTAACACCCGCCCATCTTATAAATTTATCAAATGTAATCTCCTTTCCCATAACTGTTCCTTTTGTTATAATTTTTCGTTAAGAATCGCCTTCTGGTAGCATTCTCTGCAGAGTGGCTCGTATTCATCTTTCTCGCCCAGAAGCACCCGTTTGTCGTTATTGACCAATCGGTGGCTCACATAGGCAACCGATCCGCACTTTACGCAGATGGCATGAACCTTGGTCACCTCGTCGGCGATGGCACAGAGAGCAGGAATCGGACCGAAGGGAACACCCTTGAAGTCCATATCCAGTCCTGCCACGATGACTCTCACGCCACGGTTGGCGAGTTCGTTGCAAACCTCCACGAGCCCATTGTCCAGGAACTGGGCTTCATCGATACCCACCACGTCGATATCAGAAGCCAATAGCAGTATCGATCCAGAGGACTCAATAGGAGTAGACCGGATAGAGTTCTGATCATGGCTCACTACATCTTCCTCGGAGTAACGAGTGTCAAGCGCCGGCTTAAAGATTTCCACCTTCTGCTTGGCGAACTTCGCACGCTTCATTCTTCGGATCAATTCCTCTGTTTTTCCGGAGAACATCGATCCGCACACCACTTCAATTCTTCCGGGACGGTGTGCCTCCCCAATTAGATTTTCTGTCATTTCGGGGGCAAAATTAATAATAAGGTTTTAAAAAATGCAAAGAAACGCGTTTTTTTTTTGCTATGAAAGATTAATTAACTACATTTGCGGTCAGTATGGGCACATTATACATCGTTCCGACTCCAGTTGGTAACATGGAGGACATGACAATGCGAGCCATTCGCATACTGAAAGAAGCGGATTTGGTACTCGCTGAGGACACTCGAACATCGAGTGTTCTGCTGAAGCATTTCGATATCAGAAATCGATTAGTGGCTCACCATAAGTTTAACGAACATGGCACATCTTCTGCCATCGTAGAGCGACTGAAGGGTGGCGAAACCATCGCCTTGATCAGCGATGCCGGAACACCGGGTATCAGCGATCCTGGTTTTTACCTAGCCCGCGAGGCTGCCAAGGCAGGCATCACGGTGCAGACTTTGCCTGGACCTACGGCATGCATACCGGCCATCGTTTCATCGGGTTTGCCATGCGACCGTTTCTGCTTCGAAGGATTCATTCCGCAGAAAAAGGGCAGACAGACCTATCTTGAATCGTTGAAGGATGAGGTGCGCACCATGATTTTCTATGAGTCGCCTTATCGTGTGGTGAAAACCTTGCAGCAGTTTGCCGAGGTTTTCGGGGATGACAGACAGGTGAGCTGTTGTCGTGAAATATCCAAACTCCACGAGGAGAGTGTGAGGGGTACGCTTGCCGAGGTTATCGCTCATTTTGAGGAGACAGAACCAAGGGGCGAATTTGTCATCGTATTGGCAGGAAAAGATCCTAAACAGCTCAAGGAGGAGATGAAGGAAAAGAAGCGTGAAGAGCGCCGGCAGAAGAAAAACGGGGCTCGAAGGGATGAAGAAAGTAATGAATAAAGTATAGGAAGCGACGCGTTTTACGCGAAAAAATAATTTTTTAAATCAAACATTAAAAAGGAAAATGATTATGAAAAAGCTATTATTTGCGGCATGTTTAGCTGCTTTTTGCTTGACCAGTTGCAACAACGGCAAGAACAACACCCAGGATTTGGCAAATCAGCAGAATGATTCGCTAAACAGTATCATCGCTCAGAAGGATAGCGAAATTAACGATATGATGGGTACATTGAATGAAATCCAGGATGGTTTGAACCAGATCAGTGAGGCTGAGCACAGAGTAACTCTCCTGAAGAACGGTGAGGGTGCCAGCAAGAGACAGCAGCTCAAGGAGAATGTTCAGTTCATCGCTACACGTATGCAGCAGAACCGCGAACTCCTGGCTAAACTGCAGAAGCAGATGGCTAACAGCTCTTTGCAGGCTGACCAGTTGAAGAAGGCCATCGCAAACCTTCAGGAGCAGATTGCACAGAAGGATAAGGAACTTCAGGTGCTTCGCGAGGAGTTGGATAAGAAGGATATTCATATTGCAGCGCTCGACGAGACTATCAACAATCTGAATACCAAGACCTCTCGTCTTACTACTGAAAGCAGCCAGAAGACAGAGACAATCAATGCACAGGACAAGCAGCTCAACACTGCCTGGTACGTATTCGGTACCAAGAAGGAGTTGAAGGAGCAGCATATCATGGAAGGTGGTAAGGTAATGACCGGTAATTTCAACAAGAGTTATTTCACCAAGGTTGATATCCGCAACATTTCTGAAATCAAGTTGATGTCAAAGTCGGCTAAGTTGCTCACTACCCACCCATCCAGCTCTTATGCATTGGTACGTGATGCTAACAAGCAGTATACACTCCGCATCACCAATCCACAGATTTTCTGGAGCACCAGTAAGTATCTTGTAGTGCTCGTTAAGTAATTATCTCTTTCTCTGAAAGAAATCCTGCATGAGTGCGCGGCACTCATCTTCCAATACGCCCGATGTAACTGTCGTCTTAGGATGCAGTGCATCGGGCGCATATTTTGTATACCCCCTTTTCTCGTCGCTGGCACCATATACCACGCGGCTGATCTGTGCCCATCCCAGCGCTCCGGCGCACATCACGCAGGGTTCTACCGTAACGTAGAGGGTACAGTCTTTCAGGTATTTTCCTCCCAGCATGTTGGCTCCCGAAGTGATGGCCTGCATTTCGGCATGAGCCGTAACATCGGTCAGCATCTCCGTAAGATTGTGGGCACGCGATATGATCCGGTCTTTACAAACGATGATGGCGCCTACCGGAATCTCGTCTTCATCGAATGCCGCCTGAGCCTCCATCAGGGCACGGCGCATGTATGCTTCGTCTTTATTCTTAATATCTTCCATTGTTTTTCGTGCAAAATTACATAAAAAAGTTTGAAGTGTGGACTTTTTTTGTTATTTTTGCAAGGTAAATGCATCTTTTGATGCAAAATAAAGGAAATAGACTATGGCAGAGCATAATGAATTAGGAAAATGGGGAGAAGACGAGGCTACTCTCTATCTCGAGAATGAAGGCTATGTCGTCATCGACAGAGACTGGAAAGCCGGCAAGCGGGATCTGGATATCCTTGCCGTTTCGCCGGATGGAAAGACGCTGGTTGTGGTAGAGGTCAAGACCCGTTCGGGTGAAGAATACCAGCAGCCCGAGGAAGCCGTAGATGTCAGGAAGATGCGTAATCTGGCAATAGCCGCCAATACTTACGTCAAGGAACAGAAGGTGGAAAAAGAACTTCGCTTTGATATTGTTACCGTGGTAGGTGTAGGGCATCAGGTGAAACGCATCGAGCATCTTGTGGATGCCTTCAACCCGTTGCTGATTGGATAACCCGTTGTGTATCGCTATACATTATTATATAGACATGGAAAAGAAGATTATACGATTAAAGGAAGTGGATTCCACGAATACCTTCCTGAAGAATTTGGATACTTACGATGAAGATGCGCTGACCATTGCCATCGCTGACTATCAGACAGCAGGCAGGGGACAGGGCGTGCATACCTGGGAGAGTGAACCGGGCAAGAACCTCCTCTTCAGTATGATGATGTGTCCTAAGTGGGTACCTTTGCGCCAGCAGTTCCTCCTTTCCGAGGCTGGTGCGCTCGCCGTGAAGGACGCTCTTGATTCCTATACGGACGGCATTACGCTGAAATGGCCGAATGATGTGTACTGGTATGACAAGAAAATCAGTGGCACGCTGATAGAGACTGCCATCGACTCCAAGGGCATCAAGCGCTGCATCTTCGGTATCGGCATTGATGTCAATCAGACTGAGTTCCACAGCGATGCGCCCAACCCTGTATCCCTGGCTCAGATTCTGGGCCATGAGGTGGATAGGGAAGAGGTGCTGCAGAAGGTGATTGAGGCTTTCTGCAAATACTACGAACTTCTGCGTCGTGCCGACTATATGGATGTGTCGGGACTCTATCATCTTTCTCTCTACCGTCGCAAGGGCTATCACTGGTATGAGGATAAGGACGGTAAGTTCGAGGGCGCCTTCGTAGAGGTGGAGGACGATGGTCATCTCATCCTTCATGACAAGAAGGGAGTAATACGCTCGTATGCCTTCGGAGAAATCAAATTCCTAGTTAATAGTTTATAGTTAATAGTTAAGAGTTAATAGTTTATAGGAGGCTACGCCCTGTAAACTGTTAACTGTAAATTGTAAATTAAAATAAAATGGCAAAGTTTAAAAGAATTCTTTTGAAATTGAGCGGCGAGAGTCTGATGGGCAAGCAGAGCTTCGGCATCGACCCAGAGCGCCTGAGTGATTATGCTAAGCAGATAAAGGAGGTCCATGAGATGGGCGTTCAGATAGGCATTGTGATTGGTGGTGGTAACATCTTCCGCGGTTTGAGCGGAAGCCAGAAGGGTTTCGACCGTGTCAAGGGCGACCAGATGGGTATGTGTGCTACCGTTATCAATTCCCTGGCATTGAGCAGCGCACTCGGAGCCTTGGGCGTTAAGAACAAGGTGCTTACTGCCATCCGCATGGAGCCTATCGGCGAATTCTACACCAAGTGGAAGGCGATTGAGGCGATGGAGGCAGGCTATATCTGCATCTTCTCTGCAGGTACAGGTAGTCCATACTTCACTACCGATACCGGTTCTTCTCTCCGCGGTATCGAAATCGAGGCTGACGTGATGCTCAAGGGTACCCGTGTAGACGGCATCTATACCGCCGACCCAGAGAAGGATCCTACAGCTACCAAGTTCAAGGACATTACCTATGATGAGATTTATACCAAGGGCTTGAAGGTAATGGATTTGACAGCTACCACCATGTGTAAGGAAAACAACCTTCCTATCTACGTGTTCAATATGGATGTAGTAGGTAACCTCAAGAAGGTGATGGATGGTGAGGAGATTGGTACGCTCGTACACAACTAACCCTCTCTCAGCAGGTAGAAAAAGCAAATGCGACTGGATTCACATCTAGCCGCATTTTTCAGTTAACAATCTACCTAAATACCTAAATATCCCAATAAAGGGGATTTCTTCTATTTCGTCTTCTTCAGATAAATAATCGCCGAGATGATGACGTATGCCACAATGACAAGCCACCAGCCGGTGAGGAAACCGGTCAGACCATCGAGTGCTACCGAAGTAGCGAGGATGATGATGGTGAGCGCAGCAAAGCCATATTTCACCTCATTGCCCTTGAAACCCCACTGTTTGAACTTCAAGGCGAAAAGAGGCATCTCGCAAACCAGCAGATAGCTGGTGATGAGAATCAGAGCCAGAATGATGAATACCGACCATGAATGTCCTTCGAGCCAGCTTGGATTGAACACAATCAGCGAACCCCAGAACAGGGCGTTGGCTGGTGTAGGAACACCGATGAAAGAGGTAGTCTGGCGCTCATCAAGATTAAACTTAGCCAGTCGCAATGCCGAGAAGGCTGCGATGATGAAGGCTGCGTAAGGCAGCCATGGGCGCAAAGGCTCCAGAAAACCCGGATATTCCATCACAAAGAGTTGTGAGAATACGATGGTGGCAGGAGCCACACCGAAGGTTACGTCATCTGCCAGCGAATCGAGCTCCTTGCCTATTGGTGATGAAACGTGCAGCAGGCGGGCGCTCATGCCGTCAAAGAAGTCGAATACGGCTCCGATGATAATCCATAACAATGCCATCTTTGGGTTCCCGCCGAAGGCAAACGATGTTGCGATGCAGCCCGAAACCAGGTTGCAGCAGGTTATCGTGTTTGGAATATGTTTCTTGATACTCATTTCTTTACTGTATATTATGATAGAGTGAAAGCCGGAAGTAAGTTCCGGCTTGCTCTCTATCTGTCAATATGTTATTTCAATTTAGCGATGATGGTCTGGTCGCCAGTAGTTGACTGTCCCATCTTTACGCATACTTCTGTACCTACAGGCAGGTAGACATCCACGCGTGAACCCAGCTTGATGAATCCCAGGTGCTCGTCGATGAAGCATTCTTCCCCTTCCTTGGCATAGGTTACGATGCGGCGTGCCACTGCACCGGCAATCTGTCGGCAGAGTACATCCACTCCCTCAGGTGTGGTAATCATCACGTCGGCATGCTCGTTTTCCTCGCTAGCCTTAGGCAGCCATGCCTTGTGGTAGTTGCCGTCCACATGCTTCACGAATTTCACCTTACCATCCACCGGGAACCAGTTGGCATGAACATTCCAGAGGCTCATGAAGATGGAAATCATCAGGCGGCGGTCACCGAAGTAGGGAGCATTCTCCACCTCTTCTATTACCACAATCTTTCCGTCGGCTGGTGCTACTACCAGTTTCGAAGTATCCTCTTCGTTGAGGTATCTGACAGGACAACGGTAGAAGTTGAGCACGATACCATATACCGTACCGAACACAACAACAAAAGCCCAGAACGGAATCTTGTTGTCTAAGGTTGTCCACAATATAGCCGCAATGGCTACTAACGCTATCGCTCCGGTAACCAGCTGATCGGTACCTTCGCGGTGCAATCTTATCTTTTTTAATTTCTTTATTTTCTGTCCCATATATTAGGATTAAGTTTTTATTGGTGCAAAGGTACGTCATTTTTATCACTTTTGCAAATTTTTTGTGGGTTTCTTTTACCTTTTTCAATATTTTCGCATATTTCTTTTGGCTTTTTCAATATTTCGCCGTAACTTTGTTGTCAAAATTCGAATTTTAAACAGATAATGGAAGATTTTGTTCATTTGCATGTACACACCCAATACTCCATCCTCGATGGCCAGTCGAAGATACCGCATCTGGTAGATAAGGCCATCAAGGACGGCATGAAGGGTATGGCGGTAACCGACCACGGTGTGATGTTCGGCATCAAGGAACTCACCGACTATTGCGGCAAGATTAATAAAGACCGCAAGAAGGAGGGACTTGAACCTTTCAAGCCTATCATAGGCTGCGAGATGTATGTGGCACGCCGAACCAAGGCCGACCGAGAGAAGGATAAGGGCGATATGAGCGGTTACCACCTCATTGTACTTGCCAAGAATTATAATGGATACAAGAACCTCATCAAGCTGGTGAGCAATTCGTGGGTGGATGGTTACTACATGCGCCCACGAACCGACCGTGCCGATCTGGAGAAGTATCACGAAGACCTCATCGTCTGTTCGGCATGTATTGCAGGCGAGGTGCCATCCAAGATTCTGCATGGTGACCTGGAAGGAGCCCGCGAGGCTTGCCAGTGGTACCACAACCTCTTTGGCGATGATTACTATCTCGAGCTCCAGCGCCATAAAGTACCCGATGACCCGAGTCTGCTTGCCAATCGCGAGGCTTACGAGTTGCAGCAGCGTGCCAACAAGGAACTCATCAAGATGGCAAGGGAGTTTAACATCAAACTGGTGTGCACCAACGACTGCCACTTCGAGGATAAGGAGACTGCCGAGGCTCACGACCATCTGCTCTGTATCGCTACCGGCAAGGATCTCGACGACCCTAACCGTATGCGCTATTCCAAGCAGGAATGGTTCAAGACCCGCCAGGAGATGAACGATGTGTTCTCGGATATCCCCGAAGCGCTTTCCAATACCCTCGAAGTATTAGATAAGGTAGAAATCTACAGCATCGACCATGGTCCTATCATGCCTTTCTTCCCGATTCCGGAGAGTTTCGGTACCGAGGAGCAGTTGCGCCAGAAGGTATCAGAAGAAGACCTCTACAAGGAGTTTACCTCTGATGAGAACGGCAAGAACCCGCTGCCACCAGAGGAAGGTCAGAAGGTTATCGACCGATTGGGCGGTTACGATAAGATATACCGTATCAAGTTTGAGGCAGAATATCTGCGCCACCTTGCCTACGAGGGAGCCAAAAAGCTTTATGGCGACCCGCTGCCCGAGAATGTTGACGAGCATGTAAACTTCGAGCTCCACGTGATGAAGACCATGGGTTTCCCGGGCTACTTCCTCATCGTGTCAGACTTCATCAGGGCGGCGCGCGAGGAACTCGGCGTGATGGTGGGTCCGGGACGTGGATCTGCGGCAGGTTCGGTGGTGGCTTACTGCTTGGGCATTACCAAGATTGACCCATTGAAGTATGACCTCCTGTTTGAGCGTTTCCTGAACCCAGACCGTGTGAACCTTCCGGATATTGATACCGACTTTGATGATGACGGCCGAGGCAAGGTGCTGAGATGGGTAATGGATAAGTACGGTCATGAGAACTGTGCCCATATCATTACCTACGGTTCCATGGCGACGAAGAACTCCATCAAGGATGTGGCGCGTGTAGAGAAGTTGCCGTTGGATAAGGCGAATGCACTCTGCAAGGCTATCCCAGACCGTTTGCCTGACGGTGCCAAGATGAACCTGACCAATGCCATCAAATATACCCCAGAGCTGCGCGAGGCAGAGTTCTCCAACGATCCCCGCGAGAGCAATACCATCAAGTATGCCAAGATGCTCGAGGGAACCATCCGAGGCACGGGTATCCATGCCTGCGGATTCATCATCTGCCGCGACCCTATCAGCAACTGGGTGCCTGTATCTACTGCCGATGACCCTGATTTCCCGGGACTGAAGACGGCGGTAACGCAGTACGACGGCCATGTCATCGAGACCACCGGTCTGATTAAAATGGACTTCCTGGGCTTGAAGACCCTCTCCGAGATGAAGGAGGCATGCAAGGTTATCAAGCAGACTACGGGCGATGTCGTTGACCTCGATACCATCCCTATCGATGACGAGCTGACCTATCAGCTCTATCAGCGCGGTCAGACCATCGGAACCTTCCAGTTCGAGTCGCCGGGTATGCAGAAGTATCTCCGTGAGCTGAAGCCTACGGTATTCGAGGACCTCATCGCCATGAACGCCCTCTACCGTCCGGGACCTATGGATTACATCCCTGACTTCATTGCCCGCAAGAACGGCAAGCAGGAGATTACCTACGATATCCCGTGTATGGAGAAGTATCTGAAGGATACCTACGGCATCACGGTCTATCAGGAGCAGGTGATGCTTCTTTCCCGTCAGTTGGCGAGCTTCACCCGAGGCGAGTCAGATGCCCTGCGTAAGGCGATGGGTAAGAAGAAAAAAGCTATCGTAGATGCGATGAAGCCTAAGTTTATCAAGCAGGGACAGGAGAACGGCCACGACCCGAAGGTGCTGGAGAAGATATGGGGCGACTGGGAGAAGTTTGCTTCCTACGCCTTCAACAAGTCTCATGCCACCTGTTATTCATGGGTAGCTTACCAGACTGCCTATCTCAAGGCGCACTATCCTGCCGAATATATGGCGGCGCTGATGACCCGCCGCTTTGCGCAGATTACCGAAATCACCAAGCTGATGGAGGAGTGCCAGTCGATGGGCATCAAGACCTTGGGACCGGATGTGAACGAGAGTTACCGCGTGTTCGGTGTGAACGAGCATGGAGAGATACGTTTCGGTCTTTCAGCCATCAAGGGTATGGGTGCTCCGGCAGCCGATGCCATCGTGGCAGAGCGACTGAAAAACGGACCTTATAAGAGCATCTTCGATTTTGCCGAGCGTGTAGATTACTCCAGCGTGAACCGCAAGGCTTTCGAAACCTTGGCGCTGAGTGGCGGTTTCGACAGTTTCGGCATCCGTCGCGAGCAGTTCTTCGGCAAGAACAACAAGGGCGAAACCTTCCTCGATACGCTGGTGCGCTACGGTCAGCTCTTCCAGCAGGAACAGCACGAGGCTGCCAACTCACTCTTTGGCGGTACCGAGGCGATAGAGATAGCTACGCCGCCTATTCCTGATGCAGAGAGCTGGAGCACCATCGAACGTCTGAACCGTGAGCGCGAGCTTGTGGGCATCTATCTTTCTGCCCATCCGCTCGATGAGTACAGCATCATCCTCAACTCCCTCTGCAATACCCATTGTTCTGAACTGGGCGACAAGCAGGAACTGGCAAAGAAGGAGGATGTGGTGCTGGGCGGCATCATCACGGGTGTGAAGTCGAAGTTTACCAAGACGGGCAAGCCGTGCGGTTTCGTTACGCTCGAAGACTTTGAGGGTTCAGGTGAGCTGGCTCTCTTTGGCGAAGACTGGGGCAAGTGGCGCGGCATCATGGTTGAAGGCAGCACCATCTACATTACCGCCAAGTGCGTTTCCCGTTACGGCAATGCCAACTATCTCGATTTCCAGATAGGCAATGTGGAGTATCTGCAGACGGTCAAGGAGAACCGCATCGACCGCTTCACCATCAATGTGGAGAGTGATGCGATAGATGAAACGATGGTCAGCGACCTGCAGACCATTCTGGAGAATGACGAGGGCAAGGCGCAGCTCTTTTTCCAGATACATGATGTTGACAGCAATACTTATCTGCTGATGCGTGCCCGTGAGCATACGGTAGGCGTGGGCCATGCCCTCATCCAGTATATCGAGCAGCATCCTAAGATGAGCTATCAGATTAATTAGAGATAATTTTAGTTTTAATATAAAAAGGTATAGAAAAATGGAAGTAACAATTACAACCGAGAATTTCGAGAGCTACAAGAATGGCGAACTGCCATTGGTAGTAGATTTGTGGGCAACATGGTGCGGTCCTTGCCGCCAGATTGCTCCTATCGTATCAGAACTTGCTGAGGAGTTTGACGGCAAGTTGGTAGTAGGCAAGTGTGATGTAGAGGAGAACGACGACATCGCTATGGAGTTTGGTGTTCGTAATATCCCTACCATCCTCTTCTTCAAGGGTGGCCAGCTGGTAGACAAGTTTGTTGGCGCAGCCTCTAAGGCAACCCTTACCGAGAAGTTCCAGGCTCTCCTGTAATCAGCCCGGATAGGAAATGATAAAAGCATCTGGCTTGAGAAAACATATTCTCAGCCAGATGCTTTTTTTGTTCTTTTTTCAGCCTTTCAAACTGCGCCACGAGGGGGATAAAAATACGTCCCGACGCAGACTTTGCTACGTCGGGACGTAATGAGAACTGCGTCGGGACGTAGTAAAGTCTACGTCGGGACGCATTTTCGGGCCTGTCGGAGACTTACCATTCTACGCTTCTTGTTCCGTCTTCTTCGACGGTGATAGTCACTTTGGTGCAGTCTTCCGGCAGCAGTTCTTCTATCAGTTCCGGCCACTCCAGGAAACAGAGGTTGCCGCTGTAGAAATAATCTTCGTAGCCCATATCGTATACCTCATCGAGTTTCTTGATGCGGTAGAAGTCGAAGTGGTAGACAGGTGAGCCGTCGCCCGCTGTATATTCGTTTACGAGGGCGAAGGTAGGAGATGTGATGACATCTTCTACGCCCAGTTCTTCGCAAATGGCTTTTACAAATGTTGTCTTTCCGGCTCCCATCTTGCCATAGAAGGCAAAGACCTTGCCGTCGCCCATGTTCTGCAGAAATTCCTTGGCAGCTTCATGGATCGTGTCTAATGAGTCAATTTTTATCTTCATATATTTACTTTGAATTGATTTATTCTAGCTAGGAGTTAAGGAGTTAAGAAGTTAAAGGAGTTAAGACGTATGTCTTGTTGCCTAAGAACAACGCCTGAAGACTATTGTCTTAACTTCTTTAACTCCTTTAACTCCTTTAACTCCTTTTTCTCGGTGTCAGCGTGATGAGCGGAATGAGCATTTCCTCCATCGAGATGCCACCGTGCTGGAAGGTATCCTTGTAGTATTGCACATAATAGTTGTAATTATTCGGATAGGCGAAGAAACTGTCGCCCGTGGCAAATACATACGAGGTACTCAGGTTAGGTGCCGGCAACTGGGCACGGTGAGGCTCTTTGATGGTGAACACTTCCTTGCTCTGGTAAGCCAGATTCTTGCCCAGCTTGTAGCGCAGGTTGGTGTTCGTATTGCGGTCGCCTACTATCTTGATAGGTTTCGATGCCCTGATGCTGCCGTGGTCGGTGGTGAGCACTACCTGGTAATCGCTCTGCGAAAGGAGCTTGAAGAGCTCAGAGAGAACCGAATGGCGGAGCCAGCTCTGCGTGATGCTGCGGTAGGCACTCTCGTTGTTGGCAAGCTCGCGCACCATCTTAGATTCGGTACGCGCGTGAGAGAGCATGTCGATGAAGTTAATCACCAGCACGTTCAAATCGTAGTTGCGGCACTCGTTGTAATGCTCCAGGAAACGGTCGGCACCCTGCGAATCGTTCACCTTGTGATAACTGAAGGTATAGTGCTTTCTGAATCGCTCTATCTGGGTCTGTATCAGCGGCGCCTCGTTGAGGTTCTTGCCTTCCTCTTCGTCCTCATCTACCCAGAGGTCAGGGAACATTTCGGCTATCTTGTTCGGCATCAGACCGCTGAAGATGGCGTTGCGCGCATATTGCGTGGCGGTAGGAAGGATGCTCATGTAGAGCTGCTCATCAATGTCGAACAGGTCGCCGATGTCTTCAGCCAGCATGCGCCACTGGTCATAGCGGAAGTTATCTATCACAATCAGGAACACCTTCTTGCCCTCATCAAGCAGCGGGAATATCTTGCGCTTGAAGATGTCGGGACTCATCAGATGGCGGTCTCTGTTGTCGGGACTCACCCAGTCGAGATAGTTCTTGGCTATGTATTTGGCGAACCCCTGGTTTGCCTCTTCCTTCTGCATGCTCAGCATCTCAGCCATCGGACTTGCCGTATCGCTCAGCTTCAGTTCCCAGCTTACCAGTCGCCTGTAAATCTCCATCCAGTCTTCCGCACTTCTGCATTCCATCATCTGCATGGCTATCTGCTGGTAGTCTTGCTGGTATCCGCTCTGCGTCACCTCCGCCACGATGTCTTTGCGGTGGATGTTCTTCTTGAGCGAGAGCAGAATCTGGTTCGGGTTTACGGGTTTGATCAGATAGTCGGCTATCTTTGAACCGATTGCCTGGTCCATGATGTTTTCTTCTTCGCTCTTGGTGCACATCACTACCGGTGTGGCAGGCTGGATGTCCTTGATGCGTAGCAGGGTTTCCAGTCCGCTGAGTCCCGGCATCATCTCATCGAGCAGGATGAGGTCGAAGGTCTGCTGGCGGCAAAGTTCAATGGCATCTGGTCCGTTGCTTACCGTCTGCACCTCGTATCCTTTCTTTTCCAGAAAGATGATGTGTGCCTTGAGAAGTTCTATCTCGTCGTCTATCCAAAGTAATAATCCGTTGCTCATATTTTATATCCTTTTTCTTTTCGGGGTGCTAAAGTACAAAGAAAAATGGAATGAGGAACACGACTTCGTGTTAAAGAGAGTTAATGATGAAGATTCTTTGGTACTTTTTATGAAAACGTTTGTATTACCTTGTGACAAAACCTAAAAACATAGGTTAATTAAAACTTATTTGTATAACTAAACGTAAGCATTATGATCAGACGCAATTACTTGAAAAGTTTGATGATCTTCATCCTGATGTACCTTCCGCTCTTGGGAGCATCGGCACAGCAGAAAGTAACGGTCAATGTTGTGAATGCCTCTTTGAAGCAGGTGTTCAGTACAATCGAAAACCAGACATCCTACAGGTTTTCTTACAAGAGTGATATCATTGACCATCGCAAGGATATCACCATCAGGAAGAGTGGCGTTCCTGTAACAGCTGTACTCGATGCAGCCTTGAAAGGACGCAACTTGAAATACTCTGTGGTTTCGCAGAAATCTATCGTTGTTTCTGAGAAGCATGCGGCGGCCGCTCCTCAGCAGAGCAACAAGCACAAGATGCAGGGTGTTGTGAAGGACGACAACGGTGAGCCAGTCATTGGTGCTACTGTTTCTGTAGTTGGTACCGACGAACTCGCAGTAACCGATATGGACGGCCGATTCACCATCAATGCAGCCAAGGGCGCTAAGGTGAAGGTTTCTTACCTCGGTTTCGAAGACCGCGAGGTGAAGGCTTCAGAAAACATGAACATCGCCATGAGCGAAGACACACAGGCTTTGAGCGAAGTGGTAGTAGTAGGTTACGGTACCATGAAGCGTAGCGATATGACCGGTGCTCTTTCTTCTGTCAATACCAAGGAGATGGCTAAGCGCACTACTACCAACCCAGCTGAGGCTTTGCAGGGTAAGGTAGCCGGTGTAAACATCCTGAGAAGTGGTGGTAACGCCGGTGCTGGTGTGAGCATCAAGATTCGTGGTATCAAGACTACCGGTAGCAACGAACCTCTTTATATCGTGGATGGTTTCCCAGGCGATATCAACAGCGTGAACCCTCAGGACATCGAGTCTATGGAGATTCTGAAGGATGGTGCTGCTGCTGCCATCTATGGTTCTGTAGCTGCCAACGGTGTGGTTCTGATTACAACCAAGAATGGTAAGAAGGGCGAGACTAAGGTTGATTTCAGTTCTTACCTCAGTTTTACTCAGGTATCTAAGGATCTCGACCTCCTGGATGCTGAAGGTTATAAGAAGGTGCATAAGATGATGTACGAGAATGCCGGTGAACCTTTGCCAGCATACGTAACTCATGAGACAGGTGTGAACTCTGACTGGGTAGACGCTATCCGTCGTAAGGGTCTGGCTCAGAGCTACATGGTAAGTTTGCGCGGTGGTGCTGAAAAGGGTCAGTACTCTGTATCTTACAACCACGCTGACGAGAAGGGTATCTTCCTCGGTAACAGCGAGCGCCATGACATCGCACGTATGAAGGTACATGCAACCAAGGGTATCATCGACCTCGATGCCAATGTAGACTTCAAGTTTACCAAGGGCCATCAGCCACAGTATCAGTTGAAAGAGGCTTATATGATGTCTCCTCTCGTACCTATTTATGATGAGAGCAGAAAATATGGCTTCGGTTTGAGCGACTTCGATGGTCTTCCAAACAACCGTAACGTCGTAGCCGACGACCATTACAAGAAGAATACTTACAAGAAGTATCATACAACAGCCAATGCTGCCTTGACATTCAACTTCTTCCCATGGCTCAACTTCAAGACCAGTTATGGTTATCGTGGTGAGCATGAGATAGATAATTCCCATTATCCAGATTATACAGCCGACTACAAGAGTCCTAACCTCTATCCAAATAACTACGAGTATCGTGCATACTGGCAGGAGCAGGTATTTGAGAACGTGCTTTCTTTCAACAAGCAGATTCAGAAGCACAGCATCAACGCCATGCTCGGTACCTCTCTCAGTATGACTAAATATAACTGGGAATCAGTATCTGTAGAAGGTAAAACCAATGTAAACGAGGTTATCAACGGTCAGCTCAATACCAGTGACAAGCCAGCCGGCTTCCTCGATCCTAACTTCCCAACCATCAGTGGTGGTGTAGGTGGTACTTACTACGGTACAGGTTCTTACTGGGAGTATAACCGTGCTTCTTTCTTCGGCCGTATCAACTACAATTTCAACGACCGTTACCTCTTCCAGTTCACCTTCCGTGAGGATGGATCTTCTAAGTTCGGTGCAGACAGCCGTTGGGGTTTCTTCCCATCAGTAGCTGTAGGTTGGAGAATCAGCGAGGAGCCTTTCTTCCCAAAGAATTCTGTAATCAGCAACTTGAAATTCCGTGCCAGCTGGGGTCAGCTAGGTAACGAGAATGCGCTCGGCAAATACGACTTCCTGGCTAGAATTTCCAGCTACAACGATATGTACATGGGTTATGTACAGGGTGCAGGCTCAAACCCTTGGACCGGTAGCATCGCACGTGCATTGGAGAACCGCTCTTTGAAGTGGGAGACTACAGATACCAAGAACATCGGTTTCGACTTCGGTCTCTTCGGTAACCATCTGAATGGTAACATCAACTACTATATCAACGAGACACGTGATCTCCTGATTACCCGTAGAATCGCTCCTTCTGCTGGTCTTGACAACCCTACCTTGAACGTAGGTAAGATGCGCAACCAGGGCTTTGAGTTGGAGTTGAACTGGAACGACAAGATTAGTGATTTCGAATATAACGTAGGTTTCAACATCAGTACCATTGCCAACAAGGTGGTAGCTCTTGCCAACGAAGACCAGACAATCTACGGTGTAGGCTTGAAGTATGGTTCAGAGCACTTCCCAACCCAGACCAAGGTAGGCAAGCCAATCGGAGCTTTCTATCTCTATCAGGCAGACGGCATCTTCCAGAGTCTTGAAGAGGTTCAGGCTCATAAGAACAGCAAGGGCGAACTCCTTCAGCCAAATGCTCAGCCTGGTGATGTACGTTTCAAGGATATGAACGGCGATGGTGTGATTGATGAGGACGACAAGACTTACTCAGGTACAGGTATTGCCAAGGTAGAGGCTAACCTCAACCTCGGTGCCAGCTACAAGGGCTTCGACTTCTCTGCAGTCATCGGTAGTGCATTCGGCAACAAGCTTTATAATGGTATCCGCTACTACTACGAGGGTATGAACTCAGCTTCTAACTTCCTCAAGACAACCCTCAATGCCTGGACTCCAACCAACACCAAGACCGATATTCCACGTGCAGTCTTCGGTGATCCTAACCAGAACACCCGCGAGTCAACCCGCTTCCTGGAGAACGGCGACTTCGTACGTCTGCGCCAGGTACAGTTGGGTTACACCTTGCCAAAGGCATTGTCTAAGCATATTTACTGCGAGAGCATCCGTTTCTACGTGAGTGCAGAAAACGTGTTCACCATCACAGGCTATTCTGGTGCTAACCCAGAGTTCTCACAGGGCGTATTGAACAGTGGTGTAGACCGCTTTACCTATCCGTTCTCTCGCTCTTACACAGTAGGTGCACAGGTATCTTTCTAAATAAACTAAGGAGAAATCATTATGAAAGCATTAAAATATATAGCAGGCATTTGCCTTGCACTGTCACTCACTTCTTGTGATGACTTTCTTACAAAGACTTCGCCAGATGAATTGACTTCTGGTAACTACTGGCGTAACAAAAGCGATGCTGAATCAGGTATGGCTGCCGTTTACTCACAGATGTATTTCGGTGATGAGTATAGCTTCCCTGAGGTGAAATGGCCTGTTGAGGCTTATCGCCAGGACGATGTGGTAATGGGTTCAGACGCCCAGAACTATCCGAACTGGGTACAGTTGAGAGATTTTACCTTTACCAACGGTAACTCTCAGTTTACCTCTTACTGGTGGTACTACTATCATGGTATCAGCTTTGCCAACCAGGTAATGACTAAGGTTGGTGCCATGACCGATGCACAGATTGATGCAAAGGATAGAACAGAAATCGTGGCTGAGGCTCGTTTCATGCGTGCTTTCTACCACATGCAGCTGTTGCTCAACTGGGAGAAGATTGTAAACCGTGATGTATATATCACTTCTTCAGGCGAACTTGACAAGGCTATGTCTGAGCGTCCTGACAGTTGGAACTTCATCGTGGATGACCTGCAGAAGGCTGGTGCTGATTTACCACAGAAGCGTCCTGCTGATAATTTGGGTCGTGCTACTTCCGGTTCAGCTTATGCTTACCTCGGCTTTGCCTATCTCACCATGGCTTCAGAGCAGCCAGAGAAGAAAACTGAGTATCTGAACGAGGCACTTAAGGCTTTTGACAATGTAAAGGGATATGAACTTGAAAGCAATTTCCTGAGCATGTTCAATGGTACCAACAAGAACTGTAAGGAGTCTATCTTCGAAATCCAGTTCTCTATGAGTAGTGTCAGTGGCGCATGGTATCGTACCTATCTGCACAAATGGATTGGTACCAGTGCATTTGGCGGTTGGGATGAAATCGCTCCATCTCAGGCTTTGATGAACGAGTTTAAGAAAGAAGGTAAGTTGAACAATGGCTTGTATGATGCCCGTCTCTATGAATCTGTTTACTTCAATGACCCATACTTCAATGATGGAACCGGTAAGGTTTATGGTTATGACTTTAAGGATTGGGTAGAAGATTCTGAGGAGAGAGACCGGGTTCTTCAGTTCCGCAAGTTCATGCCACCTACCAAAGCAGCTTTGGATCAGAAGCATACCGACGTGAACATTCCTCTGATGCGTTATGCCAACGTTCTCCTGATGAAGGCCGAGGCACTCAATGATTTGGGACGTACAGGAGAGGCTATTCCGCTGATTAATGATGTGAGAAGAGTTCACGGCAATATGCCAGCCATGACCGGTACAACACAGGCTGAGGTTCAGGCTCAGATTGAGCACGAGCGTATGATTGAGTTCCCGATGGAGAACCTGCGCTGGTATGACCTGCGCCGATGGGGCAAGACTGCTGAGGCTATGGCAGCAATAGGCCGTACAGGATTCGACAAGAGCAAGCTGTTCTATCCAACTCCTCAGACAGAGTTGAACTCAAACAGTCTGGCTAAGTAATAGGAGCGAGTAACCTTGAAGATTACTTATAAATATCATCAGGATTCTCGGTCATTTAGCAATAATACGACCGGGAATCCGTTTTTTATGGTAAGGTAATTCATAAAAACGAACAATAAATAAAGAAGAAAAACAAGAAACAATGCTCAAGATAGTAATGATTATGCTTTGCGGAATAGGTACCGGCTATCTGCTCCGCAACAAGAAAATGAGTTTTATCGGCCGTATCATCACGGCGCTGATATGGGTACTCCTGTTCCTGCTCGGTATCGAGGTAGGTTCTAACCCTCGTATCATCAGCGGTCTTCAGACCCTGGGACTTGAGGCGATAGCCCTGACCTTGGGAGGCAGTCTGGGTAGTGCACTCTTTGCTTGGGCATTGTGGAAGTATGTTACAGCAAAGCAGGCTAAATCGTCGGCTCACGCTGAAACCGGGAAAGGAGGCAAGGCATGAAAGGCAGTTTGATTATCGTAAGCTTCTTTGTTCTGGGCATCATCGTAGGCTTGTGTGATGTGATTCCGGCAGGTCTTCTGGATAGCGACGTGAGCTATTATGCGCTGTGCTGCCTGATGTTCTGCGTAGGTATCAGCATCGGTTGCGATACCTCAGTGCTGAAGAGTTTCAAGAAGGTGAATCCCCGTCTGATGATGCTCCCTGTGATGACCATTCTGGGTACGCTGGCAGGTTGTGCCGCCGTATCTCTCATCTTGAGCCACCGCCAGCTTACCGATTGTCTGGCTATAGGTTCAGGATTCGGATATTACTCTCTTTCGAGTATCTTCATCACCGAATACCGGGGCGCCGAACTGGGAACCATCGCCCTTCTTGCCAACATCTGCCGCGAGATTCTCACCCTGCTGTGTGCTCCGCTGCTGGCAAAATACTTCGGCAAACTGGCACCTATCAGTGTAGGTGGAGCCACGTCCATGGATACAACGTTGCCAATCATCACTCGATATTCGGGCGAGAGTTTCATCATCGTTTCCATCTTCCATGGCTTCTGTGTCGACTTTTCTGTACCCTTCCTGGTTACCTTCTTCTGTTCTTTGTAGAAATAGCTAAAAGCAGTTTTAAACCAAACCCGTATGAGACATATTTTCAGTTCATTCATGATATGTCTGAGCCTGTGCTGTGCCCATACCTCAGTAGCCCTTGCGGCTCAGGATGGCAAGCAGCCTGCAGCTTCAGACCCTTGGCAGGACGCCACCGTGACCCATATCAACCGTATGCCGATGACCGCTCATTACTTGCCTTTTACAAGCGAGAACGGAGCCTTGGCACAGTTGAAGATGGACGACGCCCGCCGTTTCCAGTTGAACACCCAGAATGAGCGCCGCCGCTCGCTGGATGGTGTATGGAAATTCAAACTGGTAAAGAATCCGAGTCTTGCCTTGACCGATTTCTTCAAGACATCCTATAACGTAAGCGATTGGCAGAATATCAATGTGCCTGGCAGCTGGGAGTTGCAGGGCTTCGATGCGCCAATCTACACCGATGTAACCTATCCTTTCAAGGCAAATCCCCCTTTCGTACCACAGGATTACAACCCTGTAGGTCATTATGTACACGAATTTACCGTGCCTGAAAACTGGAAGGGCATGGATGTAATCATGGATTTCGAAGGTGTAGAATCTGCCTTCTATCTCTGGATCAACGGCAAGATGGTGGGTTATAGTGAAGATAGCCGTCTGCCTGCCCACTTCAATATATCCAAGTTCCTGAAGAAGGGCAAGAACCGCCTTGCCATGAAGGTGTTCCGCTTCAGCGACGGAAGTTATCTGGAAGACCAGGACTACTGGAAGTATAGCGGCATCGAACGCAATGTGTTCATCCAGGCTCGTCCTAAGAGCAGAATGAACGACTACGTATTGGGAAATAAACTAATCAATCAATATAAGGATGGCAATTTCACACTCGATGTGAATATGCTCAATCCACAGAAGGGTCAGAAGGTTGAGGTGAAAGTGCTTTCGGCAACAGGTAAATCTCTCTTCAAACAAATCCAGAGCATCACCTCACCTGCTGATACCTTGATTCATTTCAAAAAGCTGTTGAAGAACGTGCAGCCTTGGAGTGCCGAGAGCCCTTATCTCTACACACTCGTCATCAATACTACCGACAGGAATGGTAGAGTAGAGGAGAGTGTGGCTCAGCCTTTCGGCTTCCGTACCATCGAAATGAAGAACGGACAGCTTCTGGTAAACGGTGTTGCCATCACCATCAAGGGTGTAAACCGACAGGAGCACAATGCCGTACACGGCAGAACCCTCAGCATCGGTGAGATGGTGAAGGATGTGAAGATGATGAAGCAGTTCAACATCAATGCCGTGCGTACCTCTCACTATCCAAACTATTCAGAGTGGTATCAGCTCTGCGATAAGTATGGTCTCTACATGGTGGGCGAGGCGAACATCGAGTGTCATGGTATCCTGGATACTGAATACAAGCAGCTGGCAGACAGAGAAGACTGGTATCCTGCTTTCCACGACCGCATGTACCGCATGATCAAGCGCGACCGCAACCATACCGCCATCATCATCTGGTCTATGGGTAACGAGAGCGGATATGGTAAGAGTTTCGAGAAACTCTACGATATGAGCAAGGCGATGGATCCAACCCGTCCGGTACAGTATGAGGGCGGCGGTTATTACGCCAAGTCGGATATCTACTGTCCGATGTATGCCCGCATCTGGTCTTTGCGCCGCCATGTCAACCAGCGTGATGAGCGTCCGCTGATTCTCTGCGAATACGCCCATGCCATGGGTAACAGCGAGGGTAACCTCAAGGATTACTGGGATCTGATTTACAAATACGACCAGTTGCAGGGTGGTTTCATCTGGGACTGGGTAGACCAGACCATCGCCAAGACCGATGACAAGGGACACAAATACTGGGCTTATGGTGGCGATATGGGATTCGTAGGTGTAGTAAACGATTCCAACTTCTGTGCCAACGGACTTGTAGCAGCCGACCGCTCGCTGCATCCACATATCTGGGAGGTGAAGAAGGTTTACCAGAACATCGCCTTCGAGCCAGTATCCTTCATGCAGAACCGCATCAAGGTAACCAACCGATTCGACTATACCACGCTTGACAATTATCAACTCTTCTGGGCAGTAGAGGCAAACGGCGAAACCATCAGAAGCGGCAAGATGAACTTCCCAACCCTCCTGCCTCATCAGGCTAAGGAGATGGAGATACCGATGGGCACTCTTCCTGCTGCCGACAACAAGGAATACTTCCTTACCCTGCGCGCCTTCAGCAAGCAGGCTACTGGAGCCGTTCCTGCAGGTCATGAGGTAGCCATCGAGCAGATGCAACTGCCTGTACGACTGGAAAAGACTCAGGAACAGGTAAGCGGACAGATAGAGAAGACCGAGACAGAAGATGCCATCACCATCCAGGGAAAGACCCGGGATTTCAGCATCAGCTTCTCTAAGAAGACCGGCGAGATGACCTCTTTGAAATATGACGGCAAGGAAATGCTGCTGGCTGGTTTGCAGCCAAACTTCTGGCGCGGTATTACCGACAACGATGTGGCTAATGGCACTCAGGAACGCTGTGCTACCTGGCGTGAGGCTGGAAAGAAGATGGTACTGAAGGGCATCAAGGCCCAGGCTGACACCCAGAAGGCTACCGTCATAGCAGACTTCGATATGCCAGAGCAGGAATCTCAGATGCAGATTACCTATCAGATGCTTGCCAATGGAAATGTAGAGGTGAACATGCACTTCATGCCTGGCAACAAGGCTCTGCCGGAGATGCCTCGTCTCGGTATGCGCATGATTCTGAAGGGCGACTACGACCAGATGACTTGGTTGGGTAGAGGTCCGCAGGAGAACTATGCCGACCGTAAGAGCGGTTACCTCATCGGTAAGTATTCTGCCAGCGTATGGGAGCAGTATCATCCATACGTAAGAGCACAGGAAACCGCCAATAAGTGTGATGTACGTTGGTTCACCCTCGCTTCGAAGGCTGGAGCCGGTATCAGGGTGGAAGGTGCTGAGCCATTGAGCGTAAGTGCCTGGAACTTCCCACAGGATGATCTCCTCTATGTTCCTTCTACCATCGAGCACCGTCATGGTGGCTGTGTAGACAAGAAGGACATGGTATGGGTGAACATCGACCATTTGCAGATGGGTGTTGGTGGTGATAATACCTGGGGCGCTATGGTGCATCCGGAATATACCATCACACCTAAGGAGTGGAGCTATAGCTTTACTATTAAGAACTTAAAATAAACGATATGAAGACTAAGTCTATAGCTATATTGACTATGGGGCTTGCCATGCTGTCTATGGACGGCATGGCACAGACCACCCGTCAGGAGTATAAGGATATTCTTGACATCCAGCTGACACCGGGTGCTCCCCGCCGTCAGAACGGATGCTTCACGGATATGGGTTCATGGATGGGTTTCACCCTCTCAGAGAAGGAGAAACCTACCGCAGGTTTCTGCGGACCTTTCAGTATCTATTACCGCAACTGGTATGCCCGCTCGCTGGTATCTCTCATTGATGGAACCGTGCAGGAGCAGAGCTATTATCCGGGCGAAATCAGGATGAGCCTGAAGAAGGATGGTGCCGATTTCTATGAGAGTCTGCAGTTTGTTGATGCCCGTACGGCACTGCTTACAGTTACCAATCCATCCAAGGTTCCGTTCACGTTTACTGCCGACAGCATCAGTACCCGTGCCAATGTATCACGTTACAAGAACCGTGTTTCCATCGGAGACTTCTACGGTGAACGTGTCATCATCGACTTTCCTCAGGAGGCTAAGGTGACTGATACCGACCACAACTATCTGGCTGCCGTGCCAAGAGGTGTAGAGCAGCTTACCATCGCCATTTCGCTGGTAGAGCAGGATACCGAGGCTTCGGTTCAGCATGTGCATACAGCCAGTCTGCTTGCCAACCCGAAGGTGGCACTCGATGAAAACGAGAAGCGCTGGAACGGTTATCTGAAGAAGGTGATACGTGATGATATGCCTGCAGAATACAACCGGGTGGCTGCGAAATCCATCGTCACCCTGCTTTCCAACTGGCGTGCCAAGCGAGGTGCCCTGTATCATGACGGCATCGTGCCTAGTCATGCTGTAGGCTATTTCGTAGGTTGCTGGGCATGGGACTGCTGGCGTTTCTCTGCCGGTATGGCTTCCTTCTTCCCAGAGTTGGCGAAGGATAACATCCGCGTGATGTTCGACTACCAGCAGCCAGACGGCATGATTATCGACTGCATCTATCCGGATGCTTCTGAGAACAACTACCGCGACAGTAAGCCTCCTCTGGCAGCCTGGGCGGTGAACGAGATTTACGAGCATACCCAGGATCTGGCTTTCGTAAAGGAGATGTATCCGAAACTTCTGAAATATCACAAATGGTGGTATGAGAAGAGAGATCACGACAAGAACCACATCTGTGAGTTCGGTTCGGTTGATGGCACGCTGGAGGCTGCTGCCTGGGAGAGCGGTATGGATAATGCCATCCGTTTCGACGGCACCAAGATGTTGCAGAACGGCAAGGATGCATGGAGTACTGATCAGGAGAGCGTTGACCTGAATGCTTATCTCTCGCTGGAGTATACCTTGCTCAAGAAATTTGCCGGATTGCTGGGCGAGCCTTTCGACTTGCCTGACTATCGTGGACTGGTTGCCGATTATTTCTTTGACCAAAAAGATGGATTCTTCTACGACCGCCGTTTGGATGCCGACAGAAGTTTTGTTCGTGAGGCTGGTTGTGAGGGCTATATTCCTTTCTGGGCGAACATAGCAACGCCTAAGCAGTTTGCCAAGGCAAGAAAGTTGTTAGACAATAAGAAGAAGTTCTCTACCTTCATCCCATTCCCGACGATAGCAGCCGATAATCCGAAGTACAATCCGCAGGGATACTGGCGCGGTCCTATCTGGCTCGACCAGACCTATTATGGCATCAAGGGCTATCGCAACTATGGTGAGAAGAAGAAGGCAGATGCCTATACCGACCAGGTGTTCCGCAATTTGCAGGGCATTTCGGCAGGTACCCCAATCTATGAGAATTATGACACGCATACCGGCAAACCTATGCAGGCTTCCCACTTCAGCTGGAGTGCCGCTTGCCTGATCATGATGTACAATGATTATGGAAAATAAACGAGATTCTCATGTGTTAAACGTCATGCCAACGGGATTTGGCACATCTTAAGACCTAAATAAAAAAGCCTTTGAGCATATCGGAAATGATAGCTCAAAGGCTTATTTTTACCCTAAATGATTGAACTGTAACAAGCAAATTCCATACGCTTGGAAAGCGTGTGGTGTATATTATTTCAAAACATACTTTCCGGCTGGTGTCTTGCTGAACTTCACCTGATAGGCTTCAGAGACAATCTGCAGCGCCTCGGTGAGGCTGTTGTTCGGCAAGGTTCCTGTGAAAGGTTCGATGGTATCCATTTCTACAGCAATCTCTACTCCGTAATTCTTCTCCAGGCTTCTGATGACTCTGCCCAGCGATGCATCACGGAATACCAGCTGCTTCTTCTGCCATGCACAGGCATCCTCGATATGCGATGTTTCGCGGATATCCATCTTTCCAGTCTGTTTGTTCACCACTACGATTTCGTTTGGCTTCATCGTATAGGTACTGCCGTTGGCAAGGGAAGTGAGCATCACGCTACCGTTGAGCAGCGCAACTTCTGCTGTCTGTTCTTTCTTGCGGTTGATGACGTTAAACTCAGTACCCAACACTTTGATTTCCATTCCCTGCATGTGGATGATGAATGGATGTCGGGCGTCTTTGGCTACCTTGTAGTGAGCTTCGCCTTCAAATTCAATCTCGCGATTGTCCTTGCAGAAATCCTGTGGTGCATACTTGATGCTGGAGAGCGAATTGAGCGCTACCACACTCTTGTCGGGCAGGGTGATGCTCACCTGTTCGCCTTCCTGGGTGGTGATTTCTGTCAGCGGAATCGCCGCATATTGCCTGTTTTCCTTATACATCATTCCCATAATCACCATGCAGATAGGCAGGGCAATAGCTGCCGCTATCTGGGTCCACTTGAGGACGCGCTTCAGGGTGAATTGCTTACGGGTTCCTATCTGTTCATGAATTTCGGCCTTGATACGTGCCAAATCTTCGTCGGAGATACCGCTATCCGGGATGATGCCGTGCAGCCATTCCTCTTCCATGGCTGCTGCTAATTCTTCATCTGAACAGTTGTTGATCCGTTCTTTCAGATTAGCTAAGTCTGTACTATTCTTGATGTCGTCTAACATAAAACAATCCTTTTTTAGATTATACACGGTTCGGTAGATAATGTACCGTTAAATTATACTAAAAACAAGAGCCACATCAGGTTGGTGCGGTTGCTGATAAGCTGTCGGAGCTGTTTCAAACCCATCGACAACTGGTTCTTAACGGTCTGTTCACTATAGTTGAGTCTCTCGGCAATCTCCTGATTGTTGAGCATCTCCAACTTGGAGAGTCGGATGATTTCCTGCTGTGTCTTGGGGAGTTTGGCAAGCATCAGATTGAGTTGTCTGACGAAATCATCATACTCCAACTGACTGTCTGCAGTGGTGCTGTTGTGATGGTCAAGATAGTCCATGTAGTCTTCATACACGGGCGAATTGATGACCTTCCTGTAGGCGTTGATGAGATAATGCTTGGCTCTGAGGAAGAGCAGCGGCTTTACGCTTTCTGCCTCTTCCAGCGTGCTTCGGTTGTTCCAGAGCCATACGAAGGTATCTTCCATGATTTCTTCAGCATTCTCCTTCGACTTGGTATATTTCAGGCAAAAGGCAAAGAGTCTGCGGGCATATAGCCCGTAGATTTCATCGAATGCCTTCATAGATCCTTTTTTGAGTTGAAGGATAAGTTCTGTTTCTGTCTTTTTAAACATGATAACTATTCACTAAAATCCATCTAAATCATATTCTTCGTTGTCCAAATCCAGACTGTCGTCGTTGTCGATAGTTGTATTTGGTGCTTTTTCTTCCTTTATATCCGCATCGGTTCCCTGGGTTCCGGTAGTTCCGTTTTCGGATGTTCCGGTTGTTCCGTTACTGAAAGTTCCGGTAGTTCCGGTTTCTATTTCACCGGTTGTTCCGCTTTCGGCAGTTCCGGTTTCTTCTTCATTTTCTTCTGAATCATCCGTCTTTTCCTGCTGGATGATTTCTTCCGGTTCTTCAAGCAGTGGGTCCTTGCTGATTTTCAGCGGTGCCAGATGCTGGGTATAGAAGAGAGTATAATCGTCGTAGCTCAGACTGGTGCCCAGCAGCAGGAGGTTTGGTTCGCTGATTACGATGCCTCGGGCTCCCTTTGAGAGGAGCTGGGTGATGGCCTGATGCTGGTAGATGTCGTTGGCATACTGGCGCGCTTCGTCGTAATTGCGGAATCCCTTTACCTGCATGCGGTGCAGACCATTCTGCTCGTCAATGACGAGGTCGAAATTACGCACGAGATAGGAGGTGAAATTATATTTCGCCATCTCGAAGAGCAACTGGTTCTCGTTTACAGAATCGGGAACGTAGGCTAGCATGAAGACGAACGGCTCGTTGCGCTCGATGCTGAATACCTTTGCTTTGGATTTGATATCATCATTGAGTACGGCGTTGCGGCGCGACCATACATTGCTCAGGTCGAATGTGCCGCCCTTGAGCTGTCTGCCGGCTTTCACTCCGTTGAGAATCATTCCCGCCATTTCGCTGAGTCGGCTGTTCGGATATTTCTCTACCACCTGCTGCATATCATCAAGACAAGCCTGGATATTCCCCTCGTGGAGCTGGGTGAGTCCGCCGATAAAGAGGAACTTGTCGCGGTTGGCTCCTTCAGGATAGCGCTTGTCAGAGATAGCCCTGTTGTGTACCACCTTATTATATAGGTTAGCCTTGAAGGCATCGTAGGTGGCAGCATAGAGCGAGTCTTCGAGATGAATGCCCATCTTCGCATCTTCCTCATAATAAGGAGAGGTGAGCAGGGCGGTCCATTGACTCTCCGGATAATTCGCTTTCAACAGGTCGAGATAGCGGCTGGCGATGGCTGGCTGCTTCCTGATGTTGTAGAGCAGGTAGAGGTGATAGTAGGCATCATCGAGATGTTCGTATGCAGCGTTCTTCTTCACCAGTCGCTGCAGCATGTGTTCGCTTTCGTCCAGATCATTGAGTTTGTCTTTCAGGATGATGCCGGCATGCAGCAGGCCGTCGTCCAGAATCTGATTGCTTTCTGCCATCTTCTCTTCGGTGAGCGGAATCTGAGCGAGATAGTAGGCACGCTGATGCGGATCTTCTTCTGCATTCAGGTTCTTCTCTTTCTCCTTCTCAAGGTCTTTCTTCTGTGCCTCGTTGAGGAGTGAATCGCGCTGCTCGTCGGTCATTTCTTCTACACCTTTGGCATCGGCCACTACGGTCTGGTTGCTCCGTCGCCAGTTGTCTATGTTCTTTCTCTTACCCCAGAGGCGCTCAAACTGCTGTTTGCCTTGGGCTACGGCAGATTGGGAGTAGAAATACCAGTTATTGCTGTTGCCGAAACCGCCGTTGCCCATGGCTCCGTTTCCGAAGCCGGATGAGGCATTGCTGTTTCCCTGATTTCTGTTATTTCTGCTGTTATTACCATTACCGTTGTTTCTGCCGGCACTTTGGTTGTCTTGTTTTTCTGCCAATTCCTGGTCGGCAAGTCTTCTCTTTTCTTCCTTTTCCTGCTTTTTCAGGGCTTCTATCACCTTGTCAATGGCGACATTCCGTTCTGTTTCGCTCATGCGGGCAAGCGATTGCAGGGAGTCCTGCAGATGGATGGCGTCGGTATAAGGCACCAGTTCATCGAGAACCTTCGAACGGTCGGAGAGCTGTTTGTAGTCTTTGCGGTCCTGGTCTAGGAGTCCGATGGCAGCATCATAGCATCGCTTGGCATCGCCATAACGGTGGCATTGCCAGTATACATTGCCCAGATGCAGCAGCAATACACCTTTCTCTATTCCGTTGCGGCTTGATTTCGCTGCACCCTTTTCGTATGCTGCAATAGCCTGAAGGGTATCGCCCTGGTTGAGATGTATGTTGCCGATGGCATAATAAACCTGGTCGAGATATTCCTGGTTCTTGTCGCTCGCAGCCATTCGCTTCAATTTGGATACCATCTTCCGGGAGTTGTTGGTTGCCAGTACCTCGGTCATGGAGATGCGGGCATTGAACTCCAGTTCGTAAGGCGGGTTGAGACGGATGACATGCTTGAAGGCACGGTAGGCATTCTGGGCATGTCCCTGTTGTGCTTCTACCTGTCCCATCAGATACCAGAGGCGGGCTTTCTGCTTGCGTCGCATCTCATAGCCGATGGCTTTGCGGAGATACGGAACGGCCTCCTGATAGCGTCCGGTCTTCAGATAGTAGAGGGCATAGGTCTTGTCCCATTCCTTCTGGGCACGCCAGTGGATGGAATCGCGCTCGATATTACGGATTACATCTTCGGCATCGTATATCCATCCCGATTCCAGATAACTCTTGGCGAGCCAGGCACGTGCCTTGCCGTAAATGCCGGGTTGGGTAGCGTAGAGACGGCTCATATAGGCGAAAGTAGCTGCTGCCGACTGGAAATCGCCTTCAAAAAACTGGGAACGACCCATCAGCATCCATGCCTTCCAGAGGAACGGATTATATTCACGGCGATGCAGCCATTCCAGGTCTTTGGCAGTCTTGCGGCGTTTCTTATCCCATACCGGGCGGCGCTTGATGCTATGCTGGTGAATGGCTTTCTCGCATTTCTCGATGGCGCGGTCGTAGTTCGACTTGCCCAGTTCGCGGCTGTTCTTGTTGCCAACCGTATAATAAGGAATCATTTCAGAGTAATTGTCCTTATTTCCGTTTTCCTTTTCGAGCGAGCCTTCGATATAGGCTACGGTACCATTATAATAGGTGTTGTATCGGGCGTTGAAGGCATGCCACCATCTGCTCTTCGCCGTATTCTTCTGCGTAGAGCATCCTGCTATGGTCATTGCGAAGGCAAGGATAACCATAGCTGGCAAGAGATTTCTGAAAGGGAAATGCTTCAACATAAGTTTCTTCTTTATTTTAAATTTTTCTTTTATGGCGTGTGAAAGCCTTAGTGCTTTCTGGCTGCCAGTATCCTTGCTGCTGCAAACAAGATGATGCTGACGAAGATGATGGTTGCACCTGATGGCACATTGAGCAGATAACTGGCATAGAGGCCCACGATGCAGTCGATGCAGCCTATCACGATGCTGGCTCCTATCATGCGCTTGTAGCTGTAGGTGAAGAGGTTGGCAGTCATCTGTGGTATGGTGAGCAGACTGATGGCAAGTACAATGCCCACCATCTTGATGGTTGCCACGATGGTCATGGCGATGAGCGTCATCATCATATATTCTATCGCTGTAACCGGCAGATGTTGCGATTTGGCAAAGGTGCTGTCGAATGCGATGGTCTGGATAGGACGCAACAGAAAGGTGAACAGCAATGCAACAAACAGGGTGAGACCTGCCAGAAGCCAGAGGTCTGTGCTGTCGATGGCAAGTATGCTTCCGAAGAGGAAAGAGGGCAGGTCGGGCATGAATCCCGGAGTAAGGAAGCAGCAGATGATGCCCACGCTCATGCCCAGGGTCCAGAACATGGCGATGGCAGAGTCTTTGCGCACATCTTTCTTCCGTGATACCCATTGCACGCCAAAGGCACTCAAGATGGCGAATACCATGGCAGAGAGTATGGGGTTGATGCCTGCAAATACGCCGATACCGATGCCGCCAAAAGAGGCATGCGTAATGCCACCGCTGATGAAGACTAGCCGGCGGGTGACGATGTAGGTGCCTACAAAGCCACACAGAATGCTTGCCAGTAGGGCGCCAATCAGCGCGTTCTGAAAAAATGTATATTGCAGTATATCCATGTCTTTACTTTGAACTTTGAACTTTAAACTTTGCGCATTGCATGTTTAACTTAAAAAACTGATGACTTCGTCCTTGATCTGGTTAGGCAGGTTGATGCCTCTCAGTATCAGACTTCGGTTCCATCCCGCCACTTCGTCTGGCTGCATCGTATAGAGCACTTCCGAGAATTCCTCTACTTCCTCATCGGTATAGTCGTCGGCAGCTCTTCCTGCAAACCGGTCTAGTTCCTCGTCATCGTAGTATTCTATTTCCTTGGTGGCGGCTTCCATCATGCATTCCTGTTCGCATTTGGAGTTCTCTCCGTTGCAGGTATTGCACGAAACTCCTTCCTGCAAAGGCTCTTCATCCTCTCCCTTGCGATGAGAGATGATGCCGAAGGCTGCGGAAATCAATCCTAGTGCCACCAGGGCTAAAATCAGGTACAACATTTACTTTGAACTTTGAATATTGAACTTTGAACTTTATGATTAG
>ERZ791743.58-NODE-58-length-117712-cov-20.221007_pt1 | contig 117712 bp, 89 predicted proteins | sample MGYA00509952_ERZ791743 | MGnify/ENA primary metagenome ERZ791743 (study PRJEB30046, sample SAMN00792040) | human gut metagenome | study: EMG produced TPA metagenomics assembly of the A metagenome-wide association study of gut microbiota in type 2...
GTTCCTAATTTCTAATAGATTATATTTAAACTTATATCGAACTCACGTTATTTACAACCGCTGGTGGAGTGAAACACATCATGGTGTAAAGGAACAAGTGAGTGAAAAAGGAGATACTACTTTTGTCTATAAGATTGCAACCAATCCGGAAATTGCAAAACAGTTGAAAGGACATCTGATGCTGGTACATGGTGATATCGACAACAACGTACACCCTGCCAACAGTATTCGTGTGGTAGATGCCTTGATTCGTGCCAACAAGCGCTTCGACATGTTGCTGCTCCCTGGCCAGCGTCATGGATTCGGCACTATGGACGAGTATTTCTACTGGCGTATGGTAGACTTCTTCTCAGAACATCTGAAAGGCCGTAAAGAAACATCGGTGGATATTCCCCGCCGATAGCCGGTTCTTATAAACAAACAAAAACAGGCAATTGGAATTTATCTTCCGGTTGCCTGTTTTTGTTTGCTGATTACGACTTTGTTTCCCATTCTTTTTTCTTCCCGCTATCCCATTATCCATTTTCCTATATTCCCCGATTTCCGGACAATATGAACAAAAGCCCATGTTACTGTTAATAACAGTATTGTACAGACAATCATTTTCAGCATGGTATGTATCGGAAGTGATTCTATCAACATATAGCACGGACCTAAAAACAGATAATGCGACATCCATATACCAAATGTACAGGTAGAGATGTTTATTAAAAAACGCTTGGCCTTTTGTGACCGGACTGTCAGTTTTTTGGCGGTCAGGAAGATAGGAAGTGTCATTAGCAGTACATTAGGGGTACAGTATGTAAAAAACAGCTCAACCAGTTCGACGGGTTGTCCGGGAGTTGCGGTTATCGATTTAAAACCAAAGAAAGTGATGCAATATCCTAAGGTAAACGAAGGAATCCCTGTAAATGCTAATTTCTTCCAGCTTAAATCGGCCGGATGGTTTATGATATAGTATCCTAAAAGCAGGTAACCATTGAAACCGGCAAAATAATAGAGCAGTCCAAATTCATTCCACGAGCAGGTTCCCCATAGGTCTTTGGTGAGATATTCCCTTATATATGGAATAAATAGAGAAACAAACCAGACTATCAGAAAAAATCTTTGCTCTTTTACAGATGCCTGTTTCACCCATGCGGAGAAAATAGGCATATACAGGTATAGGCCTATCAGAAGATATACATACCACATCTGGATAGCAAAAGGAGAGAAGTTGAAAGGAATCATCAAAATGTGGTATAGGGCTCTCATGAACGATTGATCCGGCTCTGCCCAAGCGAAGAAGTCGTTTATAACAGTAGGGGAGAGTCCAAGCAGCCCTGTAAACCATGGGAAAAGATTGTAAAGGACTGACCAGATTAAAAAGGGTATCACCACTCGGGTGAGTCGTTTGCTGTAAAAGGTAATGCTGTTTTGCTTCACAGGCAGGAGCAGAGCACCGGTGACCATTACAAACAGAGGAATTGCCGGACGCATGAATGAACCGTAGAAACTTCCCCAAAGGTTGTACCAAGGCTCCGAACGTTCGGCAGGAGTTACATTGTCGGTACAGTGGACTGCTATCATCATAAAGATGGCAATAAATTTTACGAGATCAAGCCAGATGATGCGCTTCTCGTCTTTTGTAGTCAATTGTTCCTTCATCTTTTTTTTAGATGCAAAAATAACAGCAAGGGGAGATATACATTTTGACATAAGTCAAAATTCGAAAGAACTTTATTTCTCTGCTCTGATTCTGCTTAAGGTGGATAATGATATACCGAGAAAAGAAGCTATGTACCCCAATTTAACTCTTGAACAGATGTCGGGAAAGGTTTGGAGAAGTGCTGCATATTTTTCTTTTGCCGTCATGGTAAGATTGTCTATCCGAATGCACTGTATGGTAAGCAGGCATTCCTGATGAATTACTCTTCCCCAATTGGCAATTTCAATGTTCGTCTGATACAGTTTGTTCAAGACTTGTATGGGAATGGAATAGGCGAGAGTGGGTTCTATGGTTTCTACATATTCGAATCCTGCTTTATTATGATAGAGACAAAGCAGGCCGAAAGTAATGTCTCCTTCTTTAGAGAACCATGTAGTATGTTCCTGTCCGTCTATCAGACAATAGGAGCGGGTTAATCCTTTTTCTATGAAGTATACATTGCGGTCGATGATTCCCCCTTGTATAATCAGATGTTTTGCAGGAAAATGTTGAGGCTTGAAGTGTCTGCAAAGCAGGTCTATGGATTCGTCGCTTACAGGGTAATAGCGTTTGATGCTCTTCTTGATGTTGTTTATTTCCATTATGCAGGATGGGTTGAAAGATAAGAAAGGTGTATTTTTCAGTGAATCGGTTTTAGTCTGTTTTTCTTTTACAAAGGTAGTGAATTCAATGATGAATCTGTTTGAGGAATCGGGAAAATATCCATTTGATAAATTGACAAAATGTCAAATCAAGGCTGGGAAAATCTGTGTTTTTAGGAGCAAAGGAAAATGTCTTTGGAAATATCGCCGAAATTGAAGGTTGGCATGTCTTGAAATGTTGCATGTAAAGCTGTTTTTCTTTCGTTTTGTATGCTGAATGGTTATAATGGTGCGTGTAATGCTTTCGTTTCTATAGTATTTGTTGTTTTATGATAGAATGTGATTTTTAATGTTTACCTCTCGGTAAATTGTTGAAATAGTTAATAAATGTATTTATAATTAAAAATAGGTATATCAAACAGGGCGAAAACTTATTATTAGTAGCGTCGTCTTGCGTGAATAGTCGCGTTTGCATACGGTAATAGTCGCGTAAGCTATCGATACTTGTATCGTATAGGGAAAATCCTTGTCACAGATATTGCCGGAATTTGTCCTGTTTTTATGCTATAAAGCATGTATAGAGCGGTTTTTCGGCTTGTTTTCCTACCTCATATTTTCCTTGAGCAGCATTTTTGCTGTAAATGTGTGTTATTGAAAAGAGGATATTTCTATCTAAATGTATTATTAATGTCTTAAATGATAGCAAAAAGAAAAATCCGGAAAAGATAGTAAGAACCTTTTCCGGATTTTCTGAGAAAATAAATTTTATTGTCTGAAAGCAGCTTTTATTTCTTCATCGAAAGAGAATGTTTCACTCAGTTTCCCTTTACGCATTGCTTTTGCCTTTACTACCGTGGTACTGTCTGTTAAAGTAAACGGAGAGGTATACAGGGTAGCAGTGCTGTCGGGCTCAGTTCCATCGGTTGTATAATATACCGGCACTTTGTCGAAGGTGGCTAATGAAACGGTCGATTTTCCATTTTCCTGAGCCGATGAAGCCTCCAGTGTTACGTCGTAAATATCCGTTTTGTAATGGTATCCTTTTGCGGTATACAGTTCCAGCATATGCGGCAGGCGGGACAGGAAGAAGTCGAAATTCTTCTTGTCCGGATTACTCCATTGCAGTTCGCTCAGTGCGGCAATGCGCGGCATCATCTGCCATTCCATTTTGGTACTGTCTTTGGTCCATTCGGTCCAGATACAGGCCTGTACCCCGATAATACGTTCCTTTTCTTCCGTATTCAGTTCCTCGAACAACGGATTGAAGTTATATACTCTTCCGATACTTTCCACACCTTTCAGCTGGTTGTATCCCGGATTGCTGAAATAGAGGTGACTGATGGGGCAGACAATTGTCTGGTGACCTTCGCGGGCAGAGCGGATACCGGCTTTGACTCCTGTCCATGCCATGACAGTTGTGCTTGCCGTAGGGTGTCCTTCCAGTACTTCGTCCCATGCCAGTACCTTACGTCCGCGTGCGGTGATCTCTTTCTCAACTTCCGCCATGAAGTAGGACTGGAGCTGGTTTTCCTTGGTACGTTCGGGACTGTCTTTTAATCCTAACTCTTTGATTTTTGCCTGGCACTTCGGGCATTTCTTCCATTCTTTCTTGGGACATTCATCTCCTCCTATGTGGATATAAGGACCGGGGAAAATATCCATTATTTCGTTTATTACATCTTTGGCAAACTGTAAGGTCTTTTCATTTCCTCCGCACAGTACTTTGTCGAATACTCCAAAGCGGGTGGCAACTTCGTATGGCCCTTCTGTACATCCCAGTTCAGGGTAAGAAGCAAGGGCGGCGAGCATATGGCCGGGCATATCAATTTCGGGTATGACGGTAATAAACCGTTCGGCTGCGTAAGCTACTATTTCGCGTGCCTGTTCTTGTGTATAAAATCCTTTTACCGGAGTGCCGTCGTATTGGTCGGAGTTGCGTGCTACGATGGTTTCCTTGCGTACAGAACCTACTTCAGTAAGTTTGGGATACTTCTTTATTTCAATACGCCATCCCTGATCTTCGGTCAGATGCCAGTGAAAATAATTGATATTATGCAATGCCAGCATGTCGATGATTTCTTTCAGGTAGTCGACAGAGAAAAAATGTCTGCCTACATCTACCATAAATCCTCGGTAAGGCAGGTTGGGATAATCTTTTATCATACCGGCTGGCAGAGAGGCTAAGGTTTTTCCCTGAGTAACAGGAAGGGCTTTGTGGATAGTCTGGATGCCGTAAAAAACACCGGCTTCGGTTGCTCCTTTTACCTGTATCTGGCTGGAGTTGATAAGAAGTTCGTACCCGTCCTGGTGAGGAATTGTACTGTCTACGGACAAAATAATGCAATTCTTTCCGCTCTGTGTGGTAAGACCGACTTCTGTTCCGGTTATTTCTTTGATGTAAGAGGCCAGGAAGTGTGCTGTACGTTGCAGCTTTTCATTATCGGCCGGATAACAGATTTTGGTGGAAGAGTCGATGACAAAAGGAGAATCCTGAGTATATTCCGTTACTTCTTGTGGAAGAGGAATGACATTCAGATTTCCGGTACTGATGTCTTTTTGTGAGCAAGACATGAGGCTGCACAGTAAGGCTGTGCCGAGTGCCCATTGGGCAATGAAATGTTTTTGCATAACAGATGGTTGTTGGAGTAAAATTAAAACATAATGCAAAGTACGTATTTTTATTGTTGCGGGCAGTACAAATGCAGTTATTTTAATTGATTATTTTGCAGGGGAAAGAAAATGAGGGATGAGACACAGTGTAAATAAAAAAATCCGGCTATACCTTATGGGGTAGCCGGATTTTTGTAGGAAGAATCTTTCTTAAAAGATTACTTATTTGTTAAGGTTGTTTAAGATGTCCATTGTATCTGTAGCAATCATCAACTCTTCGTCTGTAGGGATAACTACAACTTTTACCTTAGAGTCGTCTGTAGAAATGATTGCTTCTTTGCTACGTACTTTGTTGCGTTCCGGATCCAGTTTTACACCCAGGAAGCCTAATGTTTCGCAAGCTCCCCAGCGGGCAGTAGCCTGGTTTTCACCCACACCACCAGTGAACAGAATTACATCTACACCACCCATTGCTGCTGCATAGGCACCGATGTATTTTGTGATGCGGTAGAAGTACATTGCTTCTGTACGTTTAGCCAGTTCTTCACCTCTTGCTGAAGCATCTTCCAGTTCGCGCATGTCGCTTGAGCGGCGGAAAATACCCAATACACCACTTTTCTTGTTCAGGATGTCAGACATCTGGTCAGGAGTCAGACCTTCTTTTTTCATCAAATATAAGATAGCACCGCCATCGATGTCACCACAACGGGTACCCATCATCAGACCTTCCAGCGGAGTAAGTCCCATACTTGTATCAATACATTTACCGTCTTTTACAGCTGCGATAGAACCACCGTTACCGATGTGGCAAGTGATGATTTTAGAACCTTCTACCGGAATATTCAGGAATTCGCACACACGTTTTGCAACGTAGCGGTGTGAAGTTCCGTGGAAACCGTAACGGCGGATACCGTACTTTTCGTAATATTCGTAAGGAATCGGGTACATGTAAGCATGTTCCGGCATAGTCTGATGGAATGCAGTATCGAATACGGCGATCTGAGGAATGTTAGGCAACAGCTCTTTTACAGCATAAATACCTTTCAAGTTGGCTGGGTTGTGAAGCGGACCCAGGTCACAGCATTCTTCAACAGCTGCGATTACAGCGTCATCAATCAGTACGGAACCACTGAATTTTGTTCCTCCGTGCAGTACACGATGACCTACAGCATCAATTTCTTCCAACGATTTTACAGCTCCGAATTCAGGGTGAGTCAGTGTTTCGAAAATAAACTGTACACCGGCTGTATGTTCCTTGATGTCTCTTTCGAGAATTTTCTTCTCTCCGTTAGGCAATGTAATTTTCAGGAATGAGCCTGGAAGATTGATTTTTTCAAGTCCTCCTTGAGCGAGAACTTCCTTGTTGGTCATTTCAAACAGTTTGTACTTGATTGAAGAACTACCACAGTTGAGTACTAATACTTTCATATATGTTTTTTACGGGTTTTTAAAATTGATAAGTTACTGAGCTTTGGCAGCGATAGCCTGGTTTGCTGTAATGGCAATCATTTTGTAAACATCGTCGATAGAGCAACCGCGAGACAAATCGTTTACCGGACGTGCAATACCCTGCAAGATAGGACCGATAGCAGTTGCATGTCCCAGACGTTCTACCAGTTTATAAGAAATGTTACCTACTTCCAGACAAGGAACAACCAATACGTTTGCCTTACCTGCAATAGGAGAACCCGGTGCTTTGCTTTCGCCGACTCTTGGAACGAGAGCAGCATCTGCCTGCAATTCACCGTCGATCTTCAGTTCCGGATCTAATTCTTTAGCCAATTTCAATGCTTCCACTACTTTGTCTACTACTTCGTGTTTTGCAGAACCTTTTGTAGAGAAGCTCAACATTGCAACGCGCGGATCAATTCCTGCTACAGCCTGTGCTGTACGTGCTGTACAAACAGCAATCTGTGCCAACTGGCTTGCATCTGGAACCGGAGTTACGGCTACGTCACCCATTACCAATACACCGTTGTCACCACATTCAGGAGCGTGAGTCAGCATCAGCATTGCACCTGATACGCAAGTGATACCCGGAGCTGTTTTGATAATCTGCAATGCCGGACGTAATACGTCGCCTGTAGTGTTGCGTGCACCGGCCAACTGTCCGTCTGCATCGCCTGCTTTGATAATCAAACAGCCAAGGAACAATGGATTCAGCACCAGTTTACGTGCTTCTTCGATAGTCATTCCTTTTTTCTTGCGAAGCTCGCACAACAGTTGTGCATATTCTTCTTGTTTCGGATGATTTTCCGGATCGATAATGGTAGCCTTATGAATGTTACCCAAGCCCCATTCTTTGGCCAAGTTCATAATTTCATCAGGATTACCCAAGAGAATCAAGTCGGCTACACCATCTGTCAGAATCTGATTAGCAGCCTTTAAAGTACGTTCTTCAGTTCCTTCCGGAAGCACAATGCGCTGTTTGTTTGCTTTAGCGCGTTCTACGATTTGACTAATTAAGTCCATAAATATTTATTTTAAATAGATTATTGCTTATTGAATAAATCGTTGTGAAGTTTTGTTTCACTTTGCAAAGGTAGGTATTTTTGCAATATGTAGTTTGCAAAATCTGAAATATTTGAGATTAAAGTATGCTAAATCTCTTTCTTTAAAAACTTGGAAAGGAAAAATGAGGGCATTTATGAATAAGTTGTAGATGAAAGTATAACTTTGCATCAGTTTTCAATAAAGTTTTTAAGGTATGATACGTCAATGTTTTATTCTTTTCGGATGCCTGGCATTGGGCGAATTGATTGTTTATCTGACAGGAGTGAAGTTGCCGTCCAGTATTATCGGCATGCTGCTGTTGACTCTTTTCCTCAAACTGGGCTGGGTAAAGCTGCACTGGGTGCAGGGATTGTCTGATTTTCTGGTCGCTAATCTTGGATTTTTCTTTGTTCCTTCCGGTGTGGCGCTGATGTTGTATTTCGATATTATTGCAGCACAGTTCTGGCCCATCGTCATTGCGACTTTTGTCAGTACCGTATTAGTGTTAGTAGTTACAGGTTGGGTTCATCAGTTAGTGCGTAAGTATGGATTTTTTAGAAAATGAGTTTTTTCTGCTGGCTATCACATTTGGAGCCTTCTTCTTTTCCAAATTGTTGCAGAAAAAAACAGGATGGGTGTTGTTGAATCCTATTCTGATAGCGATAGCTTTGTTGATTTGTTTTTTGAAGGTAAGCAATATATCGTATGAAAAATATCATGAAGCCGGCGGTCTGATTGAGTTTTGGCTGAAGCCTGCTGTGGTGGCATTGGGAGTTCCTTTGTATTTACAATTGCGTATGATTAAAAAACAATTGCTCCCGATTATTGTTTCTCAATTAGCAGGATGTGTGGTGGGACTGGTTAGTGTAACCATCATTGCTAAGGTGATGGGAGCTTCGCCTGAGGTTATCATGTCATTGGCACCAAAATCGGTTACTACCCCGATTGCTATGGAGGTATCGAATGCAGTAGGAGGAATTCCTTCTTTGACTGCTGCGGTGGTGATTGTAGTAGGACTGTTTGGAGCTATTTGCGGATTTAAGGTATTACAGGTAGGCCGGGTAGGAAGTCCTATTGCACAAGGTTTGTCGATGGGAACCGCTTCGCATGCAGTGGGTACATCGCGTGCCATGGAAGTCAGCGGAAAGTATGGAGCCTATGCCAGTCTGGGACTGACCTTGAACGGGATTCTTACAGCTTTGCTTACTCCTACTATCCTGCATTTGTTAGGTTTATCTTAAAACAGATTTTATGATTGCGTTCAGACCGATAGAAGTCGAAGACAGAGAAAGAGTACAACGTTATACACTGAAAAGCAAGCGCCGGAACTGTGATCTTTCGTTTGCCAATTTATATAGCTGGCGTTTTCTGTATCGTACACAGATAGCCGAAATGAATGGCTTCCTGCTGTTCCGTTTTTATATGGAAGACGAGCGTGCTTATATGATGCCGGTGGGTGAAGGAGATGTTCGTCCGGTTATTGAGGCTTTGATGGAAGATGCGCAGACCGATGGTAAACGGTTCCTGCTGGCAGGGGTATGTGCTGATATGCGCTCGGAATTGGAAGATGCTTTTCCGGGAAAGTTTGTCTTTACTGCCGATCGGGATTATTTTGATTATATTTATCTGCGTTCGGACCTTGCTACATTGCGAGGGAAAAAATATCAGCCTAAACGTAATCATATCAACCGATTCAAAAGTGCTTATCCGGATTATGAATATAAGCCGTTGACTCTTGAGTTGGTTGCAGAGTGTCTGCGACTGGAAAATCAATGGTGTAAGGCAAACGACTGTGCAGAGAATGAAGCGCTGCAAGCAGAGAGGAAGTCGATGACGGCTGCTTTGGCTGCTATGGAAGAATTGCAGTTGACCGGTGGTGTACTACATGTGAACGGGAATATTGTGGCATTTACCTTCGGAGCTCCAATTAATGATGAAACCTTCGATGTATGTGTAGAAAAAGCCAATACTGATATTGAAGGTTCGTATACCATGATTAATAATGAGTTTGTGAGCAGGCTGCCGGAACAGTATATTTATATTAACCGTGAAGAAGACTTGGGACTGGAAGGGCTTCGGAAAGCTAAACTGTCTTATCAGCCCGATACGCTTCTTGAAAAGTATATAGCCGAATTAAAATGAGCATCAAGGAACAAGTCAAGGCACTTTGGAAACTCTGCTTCGAGGATACGGAAGAGTTTGTGGATCTTTATTTCCGTATGCGTTATACAGACCGTATCAATCATGTGATAGAAGAGGGGGGGAAGGTAATAGCTGCCTTGCAGACAATACCTTATCCGATGACGTATGGTGGAGAATTGCTTCCGGTTTCTTATATCTCGGGAGCCTGTACACACCCCGATTATCGCAATCAAGGAAGTATGCGAAAGTTGTTGCAGCAGGTACATCGTCGTATGTTCGATGAAGGGATTTGCTTCAGTACTTTGATTCCAGCAGAAGAATGGCTGAAAGCTTATTATGCCCGTTCCGGATATGCAGTTTGCTTTCGTTACGGAGTAGAAAAAAAAGTTATTAACAGGTCTATGCAACCTGTTGATAACGGAAAATCCTTGTGGAATGTCTGTGAGGCAGACCCTGCATCTTCTTCTTTTGCAGAAGTTTATAAATTCTTTAATGAACGAATGCTTTCGCGTTCGTGCTGTATACAGCATACATTAGATGATTTCAAAGTAGTATTAGCCGACTTACACCTTTCTGGAGGAGGCTGCTGGGCGGTTCGTGATTCCGACAGGTGGGTAGGGATTGTTTGCTGTGTCCCCCATTCTCACAGCCTTGAAGTAAAAGAAATACTGTTGGATTCCGGTGTTTCTCCCGATGAAGTCCTTGCTTTATTGGCTATGCAATACGGTAAAGAGACAATCGAAATTGTGAAACCCTCCTCGTCTTCTTTACTGGATTTGGGAATGGCGCGAGTGATTCATGTTGAAACTTGTCTTAGGCGATATGCACAAATACATCCTGATGAAGTACATTGTATATATGTAGAGAACGATGAGGCTATTCCGGAGAACAAAGGGTATTATTTGCTTGAAGGAGGAACATGCCGACGCTTGTCAGAGGTTCCTCAAATCTGTACAGTCTATACCATTGCGGAATTGACAAGTTTTCTTCTGAAGAATGAGTCTCCCTATATGAGTCTGATGCTGAATTAAGAAGCAGATGTTTCGTCGGTATTAGTAAGCATGCGTTCCAGTTCTTCTGCATTCAGTTTCAGATAAAATTCTCCTTTGTAGGCGATTGAGATACCTCCGGTTTCTTCGGACACAATAATAGCCATGGCATCTGTCTCCTGAGAGACACCTAATGCTGCCCGGTGGCGCAATCCCAGTTCTTTCGGAATATTCAGATTGTGCGATACGGGAAGAATGCACCCAGCCGCTTTAATCCGCTTGTTGCTGATAACCATCGCCCCATCATGCAACGGACTGTTTTTGAAAAAGATATTTTCTATCAGGCGTTGGTTGATATTGGCATCGATGAGGTCTCCTGTCCGTACAATGTCGTCCAGTGGAAATTCCTTTTCTATCACAATCAGAGCACCTACTTTTCCTTTGCTCATATTCAGACATGCCATTACAATCGGCATGATATCTTCTTTTTGTGTATTTTCCTTGCGGTTGCCTTTCAGGAAGCGAAGAAAGCTGCTGGTGCGGTGACGTGAACCTAATGTCAGAAGGAAGTGACGCAACTCGTCTTGAAACAGGACAATCAGTGCAATGACTCCTACGCTGACCAACTTGTCGAAGATAGACCCTAACAGACGCATCTGCAAGACTTGCGATACGATGACCCAAATGACGATGAATACCAGAATCCCGATAAAGACATTGATGGAACCGGAAGATTTCATCAGTTTGTAAGTCTTATACAGCAGGAAAGCCACCAGTAAGATGTCGATGATATCTTTTACACTTATTATATTAATATCGAAAGGCATAAGATGAATCGTGTTTTTATAAACTTGCAGATGATTGTTCTCTCATGGCAGTGGTAAGCCGTACTGCCTCTACCGCTTCTTTCACATCGTGTACACGCAATATGTTGGCTCCCTTCATCAGGGCAATGGTATGCAGTACTGTCGTACCGTTCAGTGCCTCTTCGGGAGTAATGCCCAACAACTTATATATCATCGATTTGCGGGATACTCCAACAAGCAGAGGCAGCTCAAATATCGCAAACTCTTCCATCTGGTTCAAGAGTTCGTAATTATGCTCAATGGTTTTACCAAATCCGAATCCCGGATCGAGGATAATATCTTTCACTCCCATATCGCGCAGACGCTGTATCTTTTCAGAAAAATAGTACAACACTTCACGCAATACATCTTCGTAATGCGGATGCTGCTGCATGTTTTGGGGAGTTCCCTGCATGTGCATCATAATATAAGGCACTCCCAAACGTGCAATGGTAGAAAACATTTCACTGTCCATATTTCCTGCAGCAATGTCGTTTACGATAGCTACTCCGTATTCTTCTACACACATGCGTGCTACATCGGCACGGAATGTGTCGACCGACAGAACAGCATCGGGATGCTCCCGTCCGATAATCTCCAGTCCGTTCCGAAGCCGCTTCATTTCTTCTTCTGCACTGATGTGTTCGGCATTGGAGCGCGAAGAATATGCACCTATATCGATGATGCTGCCTCCTTCTGCAAGAATCTGCTGTGCACGTGCGGCAATTTCTTCTTCGGTCTGCTTCCGGCTACCGGCATAGAATGAATCGGGAGTTACATTTAAAATTCCCATCACTTGCGGGCACGATAAGTCCATCAGCCTGCCGTTTACATTAATATATCGGGCAATACGGTGTTTCATGTTACAATGTGTCATTAACAGTGATGCAAATGTACACACAATTATTTATTTATTACTGTTCCACGAACGATTTTTCAACTATCTTTGTCCCGAAAATAACGCTTAAAAAAAGTGATATGGAACTGTCTGAATTATATACACGCTTTCAGGCTTGTAATGGAGTAACTACCGATACACGCCGTTGCACCGAAGGCTCTTTATTCGTAGCATTGAAAGGTGCTACCTTCAACGGTAATGCGTTTGCTGCCCAGGCGTTGCGTCAGGGATGCCGTTATGCCTTGGTAGATGAGGCTGAATATGCCACAGAACCGAATATTATCTTAGTAGACGACTGTCTGCATACTTTACAGCAGTTGGCCAACTATCATCGCCGCCGTTTGGGAACACGTATTATAGGTATTACAGGAACTAACGGAAAAACTACAACAAAAGAACTGATTGCTGCAGTCTTGAAGCAGAAGTTTACCGTGCATTATACACAAGGCAATCTGAACAATCACATCGGTGTGCCTCTTACCCTGTTGCAGTTGACAGAGAAAGATGATATTGCAGTGGTTGAAATGGGAGCCAATCATCCCGGAGAAATCCGTACCCTCGTACATATTGCAGAACCTGACTATGGAATTATTACCAATGTAGGAAAAGCTCATCTGGAAGGATTCGGCTCTTTCGAAGGGGTAATACGTACTAAAGGTGAACTCTATGATTTCCTGCGTGAAAAGGGTGGGGCTACTGTTTTTGTGCAACATGAAAATCCTTACCTGAACAAACTGACAGAAGGATTGCAGTGTGTGTATTACGGACAAGAGCCGGGGCTATATGTAAGTGGAGAAGTAAGCGGTTGTTCTCCTTTTCTTGCTTTCCGTTGCACAACCGATGGCCAAACACACGAAGTACAAACTCATCTGATTGGTACTTATAATCTGGACAATGCCTTGGCGGCTATTGCCATTGGGCGCTATTTCGGAGTAGACGCTGAATCGGCATGTCGGGCTATCGAAGAGTATGTTCCACAGAACAATCGTTCCCAACTGGTAGAAACCTCTGCCAACAAACTTATTGTAGATGCCTACAATGCCAATCCTACCAGTATGATGGCCGCTTTGGAGAATTTCCGACGTATGGAAGTACCACACAAGATGGTTGTGTTGGGCGATATGAAAGAATTGGGGGAAGGCAGTCACGAAGAGCATCAGAAAATAGCAGATTATCTGATGCAGTGCGGTATAGAACGTATTATATTGGTAGGAAATGAATTTGCCAATACCCGTCACGAAGGCTGCTGTTATGCGTCGGTCGATGAAGTGATAGCCGCATTCAGCCAGAACAAGCCCGAAGGATATTATATTTTGATAAAAGGGTCGAACAGCATGAAACTCAGCCGTCTTCCGGAATACCTTTAAAAGAAGAACCGGCAGATAATAAAAAGCAAAGGAGATACAAACAGCTTATGCAAAGAAACGATGCAGCAGTTTGTATCTCCTTTTTTTATGTCGTAGCTCTATACTATTTAAGTGCGTTTCTCATTGATGCCAATTGTTCTTCTTTTATTCCTTCGTCTTTTACCTTTCTCAGCAAATCCGATGCAAAGATAAAGTTGTTCAGGCGTTCGTTTGTAGCAGAGAAAACCTCGTGCTTTGTGCCTTCCCACTCTTTTTTCCCCTGATAGATATACAGAATACTATCGCCGATTCCCAATACCGAGTTCATGTCGTGTGTATTGATTACCGTAGTCATGTTATATTCTGTAGTAATATCATGTATCAGTTCGTCAATAACCAGCGAAGTCTTCGGGTCGAGTCCGGAGTTAGGCTCGTCGCAGAACAGATATTGCGGCTGCAGCACAATGGCACGTGCAATTGCCACACGTTTCTGCATACCTCCACTGATTTCGCCAGGGTATTTATTCTGTGCGTCCAGCAGATTGACACGGTCCAGACAGAACTGTGCCCGCTTTATACGGTCGCGGTAGGTGTCATTCGAAAACATATCCAGCGGAAACATTACATTTTCCAGTACCGTAAGCGAGTCGAACAACGCGGCACTCTGGAAAATCATTCCCATTTCCCTTCTCAATGTTTTCTTTTCCTTCTTTCCCATATCGAGCAAGTTGCGTCCATCGTACAGTACCTTGCCCTGTTCGGGAGTAAGCAGTCCCACGATACATTTCATCAGTACCGTCTTTCCGGAACCACTTTGTCCGATAATCAAATTGGTCTTTCCGTTTTCGAAAGTATAATTGATGTCGTTCAGTACGGTACGTTCTCCGAACGACTTGTAAACTGATTCGAGTTGTATCATTCTTTTAGCTGAGTAATTGAGTAAGTATTAAGTCGGAAAATAAAATCAGTACACTGCTCGATACCACCGAGTCTGTACTTGCCTTTCCTACGGCAATGGAGCCTCCCTCTACTGTATAGCCGAAGTAAGCTGATACGCTGGCAATGATAAACGCAAAGAACAGCGATTTGATAAAGCTGCACCATACATACCACTCCACGAAACTATATTGGAAACCGAATTCCAAATCGGTTGCATTCGTAATCCCTGCAATCCATGCAGTACAGAACGCTCCTATTACTCCGGCAAAAATGCTGAAAATTACCAGTATCGGAATCATAGTCATCAGACCCAGAATCTTGGGTAGGATAAGATACGAAGCCGAGTTGATACCCATGATGTCGAGTGCATCAATCTGCTGGGTAACCCGCATGGTACCTATTTCTGAAGCTATGTTCGAGCCGACTTTTCCTGCCAGAATCAAACACATGATAGACGATGAAAATTCCAGCAGCAGGATTTCGCGGGTAGTATATCCTACTACGAAGCGAGGCATCCACGGGCTCTCGATGTTCAGCTTGATTTGAATACAGATTACGGCACCGATAAAGAAAGAAATCAGCAACACAATGCCGATGGAGTTGATTCCCAGCTGTGCCATCTCGTTGACATATTGTTTGAAATAGACCCGAAACCGTTCCGGGCGGGCGAAAACTCTGCCCATTAACATTAGATACTTTCCTAATGTAGTGATTGGTTTAACCATATTGTTACAGAATATTTTACTGCAAAAGTACGTTTTTTAGCAATATTATCCTAAAAGGCCGGATGAATTTCGGACGAATGACCACATAACCCAAGATTTTTACTACTTTTGCCGTAAATACAGAATGTTTATTTCTACAAGCAAACTTATGGCAGAACAAGCAAACGAAGTATTTCAGCTTCCTTCGGACGGACGAATGGTGCTCCGTACAGAAAATTTGGTGAAGAAGTACGGTAAGCGTACGGTGGTAAACCACGTTTCCATCAATGTGAAACAGGGAGAGATTGTAGGGCTGTTGGGACCGAACGGTGCCGGAAAGACTACTTCCTTTTATATGACCACTGGTCTGATTGTGCCGAATGAGGGACATATTTATCTCAACGACTTGGATATTACATCTTATCCGGTATACAAGCGTGCGCAGAGTGGTATCGGCTATCTGGCGCAAGAGGCGTCTGTGTTCCGTAAGATGAGTGTGGAGGATAATATTGCTTCTGTACTCGAACTGACCAATACCTCGAAAGAGTATCAGAAAGAAAAGTTGGAGAGTCTGATTGCCGAGTTCCGCTTGCAGAAGGTGCGCAAGAACCTGGGCGACCAGTTGTCCGGAGGTGAACGTCGTCGTACGGAGATTGCCCGCTGTCTGGCCATCGACCCGAAGTTCATCATGCTCGACGAACCCTTTGCCGGTGTCGACCCGATTGCCGTAGAAGACATTCAGCACATTGTCTGGAAGTTGAAAGATAAGAACATCGGTATTCTGATTACCGACCACAACGTGCAGGAAACCTTGAGTATTACCGACCGTGCCTATCTGCTGTTCGAAGGAAAGATTCTGTTCCAAGGTACCCCCGAAGAACTTGCCGAAAACCAGATTGTGCGTGAAAAGTATTTGAGTAACAGTTTCGTCTTGCGCAGAAAAGATTTCGAAGCAAGAGAAATCAGAGAATAACAGTAGAAAGAGATAAAGAGCCCTGTGTTTGTTTGGATGAAATAGACAAATATAAAAATATGCAGGTCTCTTTGTCTCTTTTTATCGCCGAAGGGGATATCAGGCTATATCGTATTGTGTATTTGCCTTTGGGATGCCTGAATTTATAGGGCTTGATGCCGGCTGTAAAGTTTTTTGCTATTTGTTTTATTCTTTATCCGGCGTCGTCGGCTCTGTATCCGACGTCGTTGTATCTGTATTCAGCGTCGTTGTTTTCATAGACACCGTCGTCGATTATGAAAGTCAAAAGATTGCGGAACTGCATCTTTTCAGTATGACATAAGCCTGATATTTTAATATCGGTTTATACTTATAAAAATGAATTCTGGGGAAGATGTCAAAGAAAAAAAGATGCATAGTCTGCTGTCTTTCTTCAGAAAATGGAAAAACAATTCCGATGACAATTCTTGAAACAGATAGTAATAAGGCAAACTTTGAATAAATGTTTTTTTTAATCAGACATTTTGGTTATTGAAAGATTAAACATTATTTTTGCAGCCTGTTTCTATAGAGAGAAATATAGTAATAATTAAATAAATAAGTCAGGAAATGAATATTTCATTGCAAAACGTAGACAAAGTAAGTGCTGTACTTACTGTTCAGATTGAAAAAGCTGATTATCAGGAAAAAGTAGAAAAAGCACTGAAAACTCTCCGTCAGAGAGTAAATATGCCGGGATTCCGTAAAGGTATGGTTCCTATGAGCTTGGTGAAAAAACAGTTCGGAACTTCTGTATTGGTAGAAGAAGTAGATAAACTGATGCAGGAAAAAGTAAACGAATACATCCGTGAAAACAAAGTGAACATGCTGGGTACTCCGCTGCCGAAAGAAAATGCAGTAGATTTTGCTACAGAAGAAAACTTTGAATTCTCTTTCGATATTGCATTGGCTCCTGAATTCAATGTAGAACTTTCTGCAAACGATACAGTAGACTACTTTGATATCACTGTAGCTGACGAAATGGTAGAACAGCAGGTGAAGATGTACGCTCAGCGTAACGCAAAATACGACAAGGTAGACGAATATCAGGATGGTGACATGCTGAAAGGTCTGTTGGCTGAATTGGATGAAAACGGCAACACAAAAGAAGGTGGCGTACAGGTAGAAGGCGCTGTGATGATGCCGAAATACATGAAGAACGACGACCAGAAGGCTATCTTCAACGGTGTGAAGACTAACACTGTATTGGTATTCAACCCTGCTACTGCATTCGATAACAACGAAGCAGAATTGGCTTCTTTGTTGAAAGTTCAGAAAGAAGACGTTGAAAACCACAAGGGTAACTTCAGCTTCCAGGTAGAAGAAATCACTCGTATGATTCCGGGTGACTTGAACCAGGAACTGTTCGACTCTGTATTGGGCGAAGGAAAGGCTCACAGCGAAGAAGAATTCCGTGCACAGGTGAAGGAAGCTATCGCAAAACAGTTTGAAGCTGACAGCGACTATAAGTTCCTGATCGATGTTCGTACTTATTTGACTAACAAAGTTGGTAAGTTGGAATTCGCTGACGAACTGATGAAGCGTATCATGTTGGAAAACAACAAGGAAAAAGGCGAAGAATTCGTAGCAGAACACTACGAAAAGAGCCTGGAAGAACTGACATGGCACTTGATTAAAGAAAAATTGGTTGCAGCAAACGAAATCAAAGTTGAACAGGCTGACATCAACGAAATGGCAAAAGAAGCTACTCGTGCTCAGTTTGCTCAGTATGGTATGATCAACGTACCTGATGAATTGCTGGACAACTATGCAAAAGAAATGTTGAAGAAACGCGAAAGCGTAGAAGCTTTGGTAAACCGTACTATCGAAGCAAAACTGGCTGAGGCTTTGAAAGCTCAGGTTACTTTGAACCGTAAAGAGGTTTCTGCTGAAGAATTCAACAAAATGTTCCAGGACTAAGAATGGGTTGATGAGTATCTTGGGTTCTTAGGTGATTGAATTTGGCAAACACGTAAGAGTGCCAGACTTGAATACTTGGAAGCTCAAGAACTTAAAAACTAAAACAAAACATACGCAGAGACACGGAGGCCCAGAGTTATTCTTCGAAGAAAAACGAACTCTGCGTCTTTGTGTCTCTGTCTTTTTTTAATTAATCACACATGAAAACTATGGACGATTTCAGAAAGTATGCGACCAAGCATTTGGGTATGAGCAGCATGGTACTTGATGACGTGATCAAGTCGCAGGCTGGTTATCTGAATCCCTATATTCTTGAAGAACGCCAGTTGAATGTAACACAGCTGGACGTATTCTCCCGACTGATGATGGACCGTATCATCTTTCTTGGTACGCAGATAGACGACTATACGGCAAATACCTTGCAGGCACAGTTGCTGTATCTTGATTCTGTAGATTCAGGCAAGGATATTTCTATTTATATCAACTCTCCGGGTGGTTCTGTATATGCCGGACTGGGTATTTATGATACTATGCAGTTTATCAGCAGTGATGTGGCAACTATCTGTACCGGTATGGCTGCATCAATGGCTGCGGTGTTGCTGGTAGCTGGTAAGGAAGGCAAGCGTTCGGCGCTGACTCACTCTCGTGTGATGATTCACCAGCCGATGGGAGGCGCACAGGGACAGGCTTCGGACATCGAAATTACTGCCCGCGAAATACAGAAGTTGAAAAAAGAACTTTATACCATTATTGCAGATCATTCGCATACAGAGTTCGACAAGGTTTGGGCTGACTCTGACCGCGACTACTGGATGACTGCCGAGGAAGCGAAAGCATACGGAATGATAGACGAAGTGCTTTCACGTAAACCGGGTCTATAAGAAGTGAATAAAAGAATCGCTTAAAACAGAAATAACGTTGGAAGATAATAATAAATCATCGAAAGGAAAGAGACGTTGTAGCTTCTGCGGGCGTTCGGAAAACGAAGTCGGATTTCTGATTACCGGAGTAAACGGATGTATTTGTGACAGTTGTTCGGAACAGGCTTATGAGATTGTGAAAGAAGCAATGCATCAGAATGCATCGTCGGCTGCCGGAGATTTGAATCTGAAGGAACTTCCGAAACCTAAGGACATCAAGGAGTTTCTCGACCAGTATGTGATTGGACAGGATGACGCAAAACGCTATCTTTCGGTAGCGGTATATAATCACTACAAGCGTTTGCTCCAGCCTAAAGACCAGAATGATGTGGAGATTGAAAAGTCGAATATCATCATGGTGGGAAGTACGGGTACCGGAAAGACTTTATTGGCGCGTACCATTGCAAAACTGCTGCATGTGCCGTTTACTATTGTAGATGCTACTGTGCTGACAGAGGCTGGTTATGTGGGGGAAGACATTGAAAGTATCTTGACTCGACTGTTACAGGCTGCTGATTATAATGTGGAAGAAGCGGAACGGGGAATTGTGTTTATCGACGAGATAGATAAAATAGCCCGCAAGGGAGACAATCCTTCCATTACTCGCGACGTGAGTGGAGAGGGTGTTCAGCAGGGCTTGCTGAAGTTGCTGGAAGGCTCGATTGTAAATGTTCCTCCTCAGGGAGGCCGTAAGCATCCGGAGCAGAAATTGATTCCGGTAAATACGAAGAATATTCTCTTTATTTGTGGAGGAGCATTCGACGGTATTGAGCGTAAGATTGCGCAACGACTGAATACGAATGTGGTAGGGTATAGTGCTGCAAAGGAAACGGTAAAAGTCGACCGTAATAATCTGATGCAGTATATTGCACCGCAGGACTTGAAATCGTTCGGTCTGATTCCGGAAATTATCGGCCGTTTGCCTATCCTTACTTATCTGAATCCTTTGGACCGTACAGCTTTACGGAATATTCTGACAGAACCGAAGAACTCAATCATAAAACAGTATATCAAACTGTTCGAAATGGATGGAGTGAAATTGGAGTTCGAACCTGAAGTATTTGAATACATTGTAGACAAGGCTGTGGAATATAAATTGGGAGCACGTGGACTGCGCTCAATTGTAGAAACCATTATGATGGATACAATGTTTGAAATTCCTTCTCGGAAAGTTGATACATTCACCGTGACACTGGAGTATGCCAAAGAACAGATGAATAAGGCCAATTTGTCTCGTTTGCAAATGAGCTGAGAAGAGAGATTTGTAGAGAAAAATATATTTTTTCAGTAAAATATTATCCCGAATATTTGTGTAATATCGAAAGTTGTTTATAACTTTGTTAAAGTAGACATGAGCTATTTGCAACTAAAATTCACAAAATATTAAGGACAATGACGGAATCTATCAATTTAACGGAGCAACTGAAGCGGTATTTCGGCTTCGATACTTTCAAAGGAAATCAGGAAGCTATCATTCGTAATTTGCTCGCCGGAAAGGATACTTTTGTTCTGATGCCTACCGGTGGCGGCAAGTCGTTGTGTTATCAATTGCCCTCTTTGTTAATGGAGGGAACGGCAATTGTTATATCTCCGCTAATTGCCCTGATGAAGAATCAGGTGGATGCCATGCGAAACTTCAGTGAAGAAGATGGTGTGGCACATTTCATTAATTCGTCGTTGACAAAATCGGCAATCGATCAGGTGAAGTCGGATATAGTAAACGGTAAGACCAAGTTGCTGTATGTGGCTCCCGAATCGTTGACGAAAGAGGAAAATGTGGATTTTCTGAAACAGGTAAAAATCTCTTTCTATGCCATTGATGAGGCACATTGTATTTCGGAATGGGGACATGACTTCCGTCCGGAATATCGGCGTATACGTCCTATCATCAATGAAATAGGTAAAGCTCCGGTGATTGCTTTGACTGCAACGGCTACCCCGAAAGTGAAGATGGATATTCAGAAAAACTTAGGGATGACGGATGCGGTAGAGTTCAGATCATCGTTTAACCGGCCGAATTTGTATTATGAGGTTCGTCCGAAAACAAACAGCGTAGATAAGGAGATTATCAAGTTCATTAAGCAAAATAGTGAGAAGTCGGGAATTATCTATTGTTTGAGTCGCAAGAAAGTAGAAGAATTGTCGGAAGTGCTGCTGGCAAATGGTATCAAGGCTCGTCCTTATCATGCCGGGATGGATGCAGCTACGCGAAATGCCAATCAGGATGCCTTTTTGAAAGAAGACATTGATGTGATTGTAGCTACCATTGCTTTTGGTATGGGTATCGATAAGCCGGATGTACGTTTTGTGATTCATTACGATATTCCAAAGAGCTTGGAAGGGTATTATCAGGAAACCGGACGGGCGGGACGAGATGGAGGTGAAGGTATTTGCCTTGCATTCTATTCGAATAAGGATTTGCAGAAACTGGAGAAGTTTATGCAGGGAAAACCGATTTCGGAGCAGGAAATAGGGCGACAGCTTTTACTGGAAACTGCAGCTTATGCAGAATCATCTGTTTGTAGAAGAAAGATATTGCTACATTATTTCGGGGAAGAATATACTGAAGATAATTGTGGAAATTGTGATAATTGTTTAAATCCGAAAAAACAAGTGGAGGCGCAAGATTCGTTGTGTGCAGTGATTGAAACAATCATTGCTGTAAAAGAAAACTTTAAGCAAGACTATATAGTGGATGTGCTGCTCGGAAAAGAAACTTCTGAGGTTCTGGCACACAAACATGAAGAGCTGGAAGTGTTTGGCTCCGGTATGGGAGAGGAAGACCGATTGTGGAATGCGGTAATCCGACAGGCACTGATTGCTGGGTATTTGACAAAAGATGTAGAGAACTACGGGCTGCTGAAAGTAACTCCTGAAGGACATAAGTTCTTAAAGAAACCGAAATCGTTCAAGATTGTAGAAGATGCGGATTTCGATGAAGAGGAAGCAGAAGAAGTTCCTATGCGAAGTGGCGCTTCGTGTGCGGTAGACCCAGCATTGTTCTCAATGCTGAAGGATTTGCGTAAAAAAATGTCGAAGCGTTTGGATGTTCCTCCTTATGTCATTTTCCAAGATCCGTCTTTGGAAGCAATGGCAACGATTTATCCTGTTACTTTAGAGGAGTTGCAGAATATACCGGGTGTAGGTGCTGGAAAGGCAAAGCGCTATGGACAGGAATTCTGTGAACTGATTAAGAAGCACTGTGAAGAAAATGAAATTGACCGTCCGGAAGATTTAAGAGTACGTACTGTTGCCAATAAGTCGAAATTAAAGGTTTCTATTATTCAAAGTATTGACCGGAAAGTAGCTCTCGATGATATTGCAGTGGCAAAAGGTATTGAATTCGGGGAATTGCTGGATGAGATAGAAGCAATTGTTTATTCGGGTACTAAGCTGAATATCGACTATTTCTTGAATGAAGTGATGGATGAAGATCATATGTTGGACATCTATGATTACTTCAAGGAATCAACTACTGACAAGATAGATGATGCAATGGATGAATTAGGTGCAGATTATACTGAAGAGGAAATTCGTCTGGTGCGTATCAAGTTTATCTCAGAGATGGCTAATTAATAAAATAGCTTCGAAAACGCTCTTGTTTTCGGGTGATAATATAAACTGCGTAGCAGTCTTGGGTTGTGTAGACAACAGGCAAGATTGCTACGCAGTTTTTATGTTTGGATACGTGGTGGATTAAGGAAGGCGAAGAATCTTGAAAGAAGAAAAGTTGATGTATGGAGATAAATAAAGTTTGTATTTATAAGATGTGAGATCTGAATATTAGATTGAAATTATAAATCGTTTTTTAGTATGCATAAAAGAAAAAAGGACTTATTTATCCGGTTAAATTCAAAATATATATATTTTTGTATGTCTTATTCTTTTAATAATTCTTGAAGTAAGATTGAATATGAGTGTTTCAATTAAGGATATTGCCAATGCATTGAATTTGTCGAAAGCTACTGTTTCCTGGATCTTATCAGGTCAAGGAAAAAGTAAGGGTTTTAGTGAGAACACGATTAAACGGGTGAAGGAGTATGCCGAATCAGTTAATTATCGTCCGAATCTTGTTGCACGTAGCCTGTCTTTAGGCTTTTCGAAAACACTGGGGCTTGTAATTCCTTTCTTGCGGGATTCCTATTATGCACATATGGCATATTATATAGAGAAGGAAGCTGCAAAAAAAGGTTATTCACTGATTGTATGTAGTTCGGAAGGCGATGGAAATAAAGAGTCTGAATTAATCTATACATTAATAGCCAAAAGAGTAGATGGATTGATTATTGCTCCTACTAAGACTGAAGTAAAAGGAATCAAGTATTTACAAAAGTTGGATATTCCTTTTGTATTAGTTGATCGATATTATCAGAATATGGAGACCAACTATGTAATTGTGGATAACTTTGGTAGTGCTTATGAATTGGTTGGAACTTTAGTATATAAAGGAGCTAAAAAAATAGCGGCTTTGATAACAGATGCTCATCTCTTTGTGATGAAGCAACGTGTAGAAGGTTATAGTGCAGCATTGCGTGAAGCAGGAGTGAAAGAGGACTTCGCATTAAAAGTCTTTGTAGATAGACAAAACTATAAGGTTGATATAGATGAAAAATTAGATTGTCTTTTTCGGGAAGTACCAGATGTGGATGGCTTTTTCTTTACAACGCATTATTTAGCGATGGCTGCAATTCGTTATATGGTGAAGCATGGTATTGATTATCATCGTTTTAAAATGGGAGTTTTTCATACGATGGCAGGACTTGATGTCTTGGCTCCGGAAATGTCTGCTACGGTGTTTCCTATAGAAGAGTTAGGCGCAGAGGCTGTTAATATTCTGTTGGCTAATATTGGTGAAGGAAAGGATTTCGTTTTGCAAGCTAAGGTATTGCAGAATACTTTTTTGCCTTGTATAGGAGAAATGTAATGATATTTTTTTGTAGTTATGTTTAACCGATTAAATAATGAAGCTTTTGAAATTAAAAAGAGTTCGATAATATGAATTCTAATACAAACTTTTTTGATTTGTTTGTCAATCATCGGAGTGTTGGGAAAAATGATAATTGACTCTTTGTATATAACCTTTTATTGATTTTTATATGAAAAAACAATTTGTGAGTGGACTGTTATTACTGAGTTTCTTAACCAATGGTAATGCAGCTCAGATTGATCCGGTATCACCGGTGAAGTTTAAACAGGAAAACGAATATAAGATACTTTCTTTTGTAAAATTAGATAAACCGGCAGAAGGTAAGCTGAAAGGTTTTTTAGACGGGAAGCCGTGTGAAGTGATCTCTACGGAACGGCCGGACAGTTTTCTGGTGTGGCTGCCCATGATTGGAGACCGTGCAGTGCTGAGTATTAAGGAGGGGAAACAGAAGATACTCGAACAGACCATTGTTCCCTATATTCCGTCGGATTGGGGATACTTTAAAAACGGTACTATCCATATTATTCAATCTTCACATCAGGATATAGCATGGATGAATACACCGGATTATTGTCGGAAAGACCGTATCGACAATATTATTCTTCCGGCTTTAGAGATGATGAAGAAAAATCCTTCATTTAAGTTTGAAATGGAGCAGACATTGAATCTGATGGAATTTCTGGAAGCTCACCCGGAAAGAAAAGAAGAAGTTGCCCAATTATACAAAGAAGGACGCTTTACATGGGGAGCTACTTACAACCAACCTTACGAAGGGCTCTCTAGTGGAGAACAGTTGGTTCGTCAGGCGTACTATGGAAGAAAATGGGTGAAAGAGAATTTCCCCGGATGTGATGACTTGGTAGCCAATAACATTGATGTGCCGGGACGTACCTGGCAGATGCCTCAGATTTTAGCTAAGAGTGGAATACCCAATCTGTTTGTCAGCCGCATGGCAGAAGGTTTGTACGACTGGTATGCTCCGGATGGTTCTAAGGTGCTCACTTTTACTCCCGGCAACTATGGTTGGGCTTCTCTGATGTGGAAATTCTTCGATCAGGATGCTCCTACTGCGTTACATAAGCTGCATCATCGCACTCAGTTGTGGGGAGACTATTTCAAGAAGCATGCCATTCCTCCTCATTATGCTATCCTGATGAGCTGTGATGCAACGAAACCAGTCGATTTCCAGCCTGTTATTGATGAATGGAATCGGATTGCTGAAACCGCTGGCGTTGAATTGCCTCGTCTTAAAGCCTCTACCTCTGAAGAATATTTCGAGGCAGTCCGGGGAGAAAATACATCTTTCAGAAAGATAGAAGGCGAGCGCCCCGATTTGTGGCTTTATATTCATGGACCTGCCCATTATCAGGCTACCACTTATAAGCGGGAGGCAGCGGTACTCCTTCCGGCAGCAGAAGCGTTTACTTCTTTCTGTTTATGGAAGAAAGGGAAGTTGGATACGTATCCCCGTAGGGGATTCGATCGTGCCTGGATGGCTTCTATCTATCCGGATCATGGTTTGGGAGGCAAGAATGGAGAAATCACAGATGCGATTTTTGAGGATAGTCTGAAGGTGGGACGCGATTTGGGCCAGTCTATGTTGAATGATGCTTTGGAGCAGATTGTTTCGGAAGTCAATACCCGTAAAGGGAATTATGTGGTATTTAATGACCTTTCCTGGAATCGGAGCAGGTGGGTAGAGGTGCCTGTTTCTTCGGCTCGTGCCTTTGTAAAGGACGAGCAGGGAAATAAGGTTGCTTCTCAGGTTCTTTCGGACGGAAAGGGTGGATATCGTCTGATTTTCATGGCAGAAAATGTTCCTTCTATGGGGTATCGTACTTATACCGTGAAAGAAGGAAAGAATATCAAAATGGAAAATCAAGGAGTAAGTTATAATTCGAACACATTGGAAAACCGGTATTACAAGGCCGTTTTGGGTAATGGAGGAATTCTTTCTCTATACGATAAAGAGTTGGGAAAAGAAGTGATGCATACTTCGAAATTTGCTTGTGGTGATGTGATTGAGTTAGGATATACAGGAAATGGAGCGGGAGAATTTACCCGTATCACCGATGTGACTCCTGGAGATATTACTCCACTCAGTTCGATGCCGGCCCGATGGAAGGTCAGCGATTCGGGGGAACTGTTTACCCGCTTTGTGAATGAACAGCCTACCAAACATGCAGTAATAGTACAGACTATTACTTTCCACCATACCGAGAAGAAAATAGATTTTGATGTTACCTTGAAGGATTTTGATGGAGAGCACAACCGTCAGTACCGTATTGCATTCCCTGTAAATATCATGAGTGGGGCCGATGTGCATTATGAGGTCCCGATGGGAGTGGCGCAAGTCGGCAAAGATGAGTTGAACATTCAGCCCGGTGGATGGGCCTGGGGAGGAACTTATGTACATCATCCTAAAGACAGTCATCCGCGTGAAATCCAGAATTTTATTTCTGCCAGTGGCAGTGGCTTGGGAGTGACAATGTCATCTTGCGTAGCTGTAGCCGATTGGGTGGATCCTTCTCGTGAGATTGCATCGTATCCTGTATTGCAGGGAGTACTTCTTTCTTCTCATAAGAGCTGTCATGGTGAAGGCAACTGGTATCACCAGAAAGGAACGCATCATTTCCATTTCTCTCTGACTTCCCACCAGGAAGGGTGGAAGAAGGGTTATCAGTTTGGGGTGGAGGCAAATCATCCTCTGTTCAGTTGCCGGAAAGAGAATGGTACCGGCAGCCTACCTGCTGCCCAAAGTTTCCTGCAAGTATCCGATCCGTTTGTAGGGGTATCTGTGATTAAAAAGACAGATGATGGAAACAATCTGATTATTCGTCTGGTAGAGATGGAAGGCAAAGACAAAGAAGTAGAAGTGACGCTTCCTCAAGAAATAAAAGAAGTAGTACGTACCAATTTGATTGAAGAAGAGGAAGAACGGTTGAACTTGTCTGGAAAGACTTTACGGTTTAAGATGGGACATCATGCTATCGAAACGTTTAAGTTGGTCTTGAAATAATACCGTTTTTTAAGACTATATGAAGACGGGTTAAAGTGAAACGGTAGAAGAATCATTATATGCTGATGAACTTTACGCGTTATGTTCGACGACGCTGAATGTATATCCAACGTCGTCGAATGAACGTTCAGCGACGTTGGATGCATAATCGTCGACGCCGGTTGAACTCTTGTTCAAATAAGATAGAACTAAGCATAAGAATAGAATAATAGAATCATACTTTTAGCACTATGAAAAAACTGTATTTAGCTGTATTGGGACTATGCTCGCTGACTGCTGCACATGCACAGTTCGAGGATAAGTTGTATACTTGCGATAAGGAAACATATTCGCTGTTGAAAAATCTGTCCGAGTCACAACTTGGAAAGGGGAGTATTTATCTGTTTACGACCACACATCAGGATTTGGCCTGGTTGGATCATATTGATGCGTGTATTGCAGACCGTGATACATTGTGGCTGACTCCTTTCTTGGAGCGTCTACAGGAAGATCCTACCTTTAAGATGGATATCGAGCAAACTTCTATTGTGATGGAGTATTTGCACCGGCATCCCGAATCGAAGCCTCTGTTCGATAAATATATAAAGGAAGGACGTATCTGTATTGGCGGTACTTTTATTCAGCCTTACGAAGAAATGTATGCCGGAGAGTCGTTGGCACGACAATTTTATTTGGGAGCACGTTGGTTGAAAAAAAACTTCGACGGATATCAGACTTTGTCGTATTTCAATGTGGATGTGCCGGGGCGCACGCTGCAAATGCCGCAGATTATGAAAAAAGCAGGAGTCGATAATCTCGTCATCAGTCGTCATGAGAGAGGATTGTTTTACTGGAAGGCTCCCGATGGGTCGAAAGTCCGGACTTATACCCCGGGCCATTATATTTATTTCTATAACGTAATGGCCAAGGAAGATACAGCTGCAGTAAAAGAACTTGGAAAAGAGGCTGTACTGTGGTATACTAAATACAATGATGTGAAGAAAGCACATACCGTGATGCCGGCCATGCTGAATTACGAATTGAAGTGGGATCAGAAGCCTGTAAAAAATACACCGGTGTTTATTGATAAGTGGAATCAGGTAGAATATATCCGCCAGTATGGAGAGAAAAAGTGGGAAAAAGTAAACCTTCCGAAATTTGAATATGCTACTGCTGATAACTTTTTCAATGCTTTGGACTTGTCTACACAGAACCTGCCGGAAATTTACGGTGAGCGTCCTAATGTATGGCTCTATATCCACGGCCCTTCGCACGAACAGGCCATTACCAAGAGCAGAGAAGCAGACCGGATGTTACCGGCTGCAGAGGCTTTGTCGGCTTCGCGGGCATTGGTAGAAGGTACATTTAATGCTTATCCGGTAGAGCGGCTCAATGAGGCATGGAAAGCTAAAATTTACCCCGACCATGGTTGGGGAGGTAATGGTGGAGTAATGACCGACAATGAATTTCGCCGTAAGTTTGAATTTGCATATGCAGAAGCGAAGGATATGATTTCCGATCAGGCCGGTTTCCTTGCTGCATCTGTCAAAACACAGCAGGAAAAAGGACGTCCGGTGGTGTTGTTCAATACCCTGTCGTTTGCCCGTAATGTACCGGCTGAGGTGCCTGTACGTTTTGAAGAAGGATATGCCCGTGGGCTTGTCTTGACTTCTTCCGATGGGGGAAAGATACCGGTTCAATTATCGAACGTTACGAATTATGCCGATGGCAGTATCGAATCGGCTGTATTGCATTTTGTGGCGGAAACGCCTTCTATGGGGTTGAATACTTATTATGTTAATCCTTCGGATGAGGCTGTGCAGGTATCGCATCAGGCAGAAAATAATCAGTTGGAAAACCGTTTCTATAAGATTGAATTAGTGAAGGGAGGTATTCGTCAGATTTGGGATAAGGAGTTGAACCAACCGTTGCTTCAAACCGATAAGTTTATGGGAGGAGAGATTATAACCATGCGCTCTTTTGGCAATGGAGCCGGTGAGTTTGATGCAGTGCAGCAGCCGGATATGGAAGGCTTTGACAAGACCACTCTTCATGCGGCCGACTGGGAGATGGTAGAGAACGGTCCTGTTTATACTTCTTATAAAATGCGTACTCCAATTCGTCATGCAGTAGTAGAACAGGTAATACGGGTATATCATGATGTGAAGCGGATTGACTTCGATGTTGATTTGTTGAACTGGGAAGGAGTGATGTACCGTGAGTTCCGTATGATGATGCCACTGGCCTTGAACCAGGCTGAAGTGTCGTACGAAGTACCTTATGGTGCACTTACAGTAGGTAAGGATGAAATGCCGGGAGCAGCAGGCGAACGTTATTATGTAGAGAACAGTAAACAGCACCCACGAGGCATCGGCAATTGGATTAGTGCTTCTTCGGGAAACGTTGCGGTCACCTTGTCGTCTTCTGTGGCAGTAGCCGATTATATTGATCCAACCGAAAATCCGGTCGGTTATACCATCTTGCAACCGATACTGATGGCTTCCCGCCAGAGTTGCCACTATCAGGGAAATTCTTATTTCCAGCCGGGAGACCATTCTTTCCGTTTTTCATTGACTTCTCATGAGAGTGGAAGCATTGCACGCGAGGAACAGGGCGTATCTGCCAATGCGCCTTTGGTGGCTGTATATCAGCCTGTGCAACAGAAAAATGCCGTGCTGGCAGAACAGACTTCGTTCTTGAATACGAATAATTCTTTTGTAAAGGTAACTGCATTCAAAAAATGTGAAGACGATAATTCTTTTATTGTTCGTCTGTACAACACTTCTGCAGAAGAACAAAAGGTAAAACTCGAATGCATGGGACAGGCTTTCGATTTGATTAAGACTAATCTGATTGAAGAGGAAATTCAGCCGGAAAATGAAATTGTACTGGGTAAATATGCGATTGAAACTTATAAACTGAAAATGAAAAAATGAAAAAGATGAAAATACAGCCGAAGAAAGTTTTAGCCTTGTTAGGGATGGCTTGTTTGTTGGCTTCGTGTCAAGGGCAGAAGCAACTGACAGAAACTCCAGCCGAATCGTTGACGCAATATGTTAATCCGCTGATTGGTACAGCGCATTGCCGGTGGTTTCATTTTGCTCCAGGTGCACTGCCTTTTGGTTTGGCCAAGCCGGCATCAGCAACTAATGCAAGTGTAGGTAATAAAGGAGGTTGGGAGGCAACTGGCTATGATTACAGAGATACTTCGATAGAGGGCTTTCCCTGTTTGCATGAATTTCAGGTGGGGGGTATCGTACTGATGCCTACCACAGGGAATCTGGTAACTGTGCCGGGGCCTGTCAACTCTAAAGGAGAAGGGTATCGGTCTTCTTTCGATCATACTGATGAAATCGCACGTCCGGGTTATTACTCTGTCTTGCTGAAGGATTATAATATAAAAACAGAACTGACTGCTACCCAGCGTGTGGCTTATATGCGATTTACTTTCCCGGAAGGAAAACAAAGTAATGTTTTGTTTGATATAGGTAATCGTCAGGGAGAAAGCGGACCGGTATTGGATGCCGAAGTGAATGTCGTAGAGAATGGATTGGTTGAAGGATGGGTAGAGACTTTGCCCTTATATTGCGACAAATATCAAAAGGGAGCCAGTGTCAAAATGTATTTCTCTGCTGAAATGGACAAGAAGCCTGTGGCTTCGGGAACCTTCCTGAAAGAGAAGATTTTTAAAAATCAGAAAAGCATAAAAGGAGTGGGAGCCGGGGCTTATCTGACATATGAAACCGGACAGGGAGAAGAGGTGACTGCCAAAGTGGGCCTTTCGTATACTTCTGTGGAGAATGCAAGAATGAACAGAGAGGTGGAAACCGAACGGGGAAAATTATCTTTCGATGATGTGAAAGAATTGTCTAATCGGACTTGGGAGGACTATTTAGGACGTATTCGTGTAGAAACAAACTCAAAAGAAGATAAAGTGAAATTTTACACAGGCTTGTATCATGCAATTTTGGGACGAGGATTGGCCAGTGATGTAAATGGAGCTTATCCGAAGAATGACGGTACGATAGGACAACTTCCGATGAAAGATGGGAAACCTGCGTTCTCGTTCTACAATACCGATGGTATATGGGGCGGCCAGTGGGGGCTGGTACAGGTATGGGCTTTGGCTTATCCTGACTATCTTTCGGATTATGTGAGTACGCATGTGCAGGTGTATAAGGATGCAGGCTGGATGGGCGATGGTATTGCCAATAGCCGTTATGTATCGGGAGTGGGAACCAATCAGTTGGGTAATGTGATTGCGGCTGCTTATTTGTGCGGTATTCGTGATTTTGATGTAGAGGCAGCTTATCAGGCAGCGCGAAAGAATGAACTGGATGGAACAAACCGTCCGATGGGAGCCGGAAAACTGGATACCGATAAATTCTTGAAATACGGATATGTGCCTCATTTGGATAAAGGTCCATGGCCCGATGAATCGTGGATGTTCTCTGCTTCTCATACATTGGAATATTCGTTTGGCGCCTATGCTGTGGCACAAATGGCTAAAGATATGGGTAAGCAGAAAGATTATGAACGTTTAATGGAATTGTCCAAAGGTTGGGAGAAAATATATGATTCGGAATTGAATCTGATCCGTCCGCGTTGGGAAAATGGAGAGTTTATCGGTGATTTCAATCCGATGCAGGTCTGGAGAGGATTTCAGGAGGGAAATGCATATCAGTATACATTCTATGTACCTCACAATCCAAAAGGTTTGATTGCCAAGATGGGGGCAGAGGAGTTTACAGCCCGTTTGGACAGTATTTTTACATGGTCTCAGGATAAACTGTTCAGTGGAGGTACGACTGTTGATGCTTTCTCTGGTTTGCAGACGTATTACAATCAGGGAAATGAGCCTTGTTTGCATATCTCATGGCTGTTCAATGAGGCTGGACGTCCGTCTTTGACTCAGAAGTGGGTACGTGCTATCTTGGATGAATTTTATGGAACCGACGGTATTCATGGTTATGGATATGGACAGGATGAAGACCAAGGGCAGTTGGGAGCCTGGTATGTAATTTCTTCGCTGGGAATCTTTGATGTGGCCGGTTTGGGTAATATCAATCCTCAGTTTGCTCTGGGTAGCCCGAAGTTCGATAAGGTTACTATTCAACTTGATTCTACTTATTATAAGGGAAAAGAGTTTGTCATTGAAACGGTGAATAACAGCCAGACTAACAAATATGCTCAAAAGTATATGTGGAATGGTGAACCGCTTTCTTCTTTATACATACCTTTCCATAAAGTAACCGAAGGAGGCACTTTAAGAGTAGAGATGGGTAGTGAGCCCAAAGACCAGTATCAAGACTGAAAAGATTAGGACAATTCTGATGGGATGTTCTATTCTGCTGTTGAATCTGAGTATTTGTTTAATGAAGTAAAATAGATTATATCCTTTCATAGTACGATAATTGGTTGTCCTTTAAAGAAGACTGCCGTGTGGAAATATTATATATCCACACAGCAGTCTTTATTTTTACAAATAGATATGGAAAGAATATTTTCGGGAATCTGTTAGCAGTTGTGCAGCATGGATAAAACGTGTTTTTGCTCCTCGTACGCTGACACAAGATATTTTGTTGTTTAATAAAGAAATAGTATTGCTTGGATATAGAAATGTCGGTCATTATTCTATAATTTACGATGCAAACCTGTAGTTTAAATAACATAAAAAAGTTTTTCTGCATTTTTATAAATCGGAGAAAATATGTATATTTGCACGCAATAAAATCTAAAGCATAAAGCCCTATGTCATTTATTGCAGATAAAGTTGTAATGGATGGATTGACTTACGATGACGTATTGTTAATCCCTGCCTATTCTGAAGTATTACCTAAAGCTGTCGAACTCTCGACAAAGTTTTCACGCAACATTGATTTGAAAATTCCGTTTGTAACCGCTGCCATGGATACTGTTACCGAGGCACAGATGGCTATTGCCATTGCTCGTGAAGGAGGTATCGGTGTAATCCACAAGAACATGTCTATAGAAGAACAGGCTCGTCAGGTAGCAATTGTAAAACGTGCCGAAAACGGTATGATTTACGATCCGGTTACCATAAAGAGAGGTTCTACTGTAAAGGACGCATTGGATATCATGGCTGAATATAAGATTGGAGGTATTCCGGTAGTAGATGATGAAAACTATTTGGTTGGTATCGTAACTAATCGTGACCTTCGTTTTGAGCAGGATATGACAAAGCGTATCGATGAGGTAATGACAAAAGAAAACATTGTAACTACCGATCAGGCTACCGATATGGAGACTGCCTCAAAGATTCTGCAGGAAAATAAGATTGAAAAACTGCCGGTTGTAGATAAAGACGGTAAATTGGTAGGTTTGATTACTTATAAAGATATTACAAAGGCAAAAGATAAACCGATGGCCTGCAAGGACGATAAAGGACGTTTGCGTGTAGCTGCCGGTGTAGGTGTAACTGCCGATACATTGCAACGTATGGAAGCTTTGGTAAATGCCGGAGCAGATGCTATTGTAATTGATACAGCACATGGTCATTCTTTGTCTGTAATTGAAAAATTGAAAGAAGCAAAGAAACGTTTCCCGGATATTGATATTGTAGTAGGTAACATTGCTACTGGAGAAGCTGCTAAAGCTTTGGTTGAGGCTGGTGCAGATGCAGTGAAAGTGGGTATCGGCCCGGGATCTATCTGTACAACTCGTGTGGTAGCAGGTGTAGGGGTTCCTCAGTTGACTGCTGTATACGATGTTGCTAAGGCTTTGGAAGGTACAGGTGTTCCTTTGATTGCTGATGGTGGATTGCGTTATTCAGGTGATGTGGTGAAAGCATTGGCTGCCGGAGGTTACTCTGTTATGATTGGTTCACTGGTAGCTGGAACAGAAGAATCACCGGGTGATACAATTATCTTCAACGGACGTAAGTTTAAGTCTTATCGTGGTATGGGATCGCTGGAAGCAATGGAAAATGGTTCAAAAGACCGTTACTTCCAGGGTGGTACTACTGATGTGAAGAAATTGGTTCCGGAAGGTATTGCTGCTCGTGTGCCTTATAAGGGAAGTTTGTACGAAGTAATCTACCAGTTGGTGGGTGGTTTGCGTGCCGGTATGGGATATTGTGGTGCTCATAATATTACAGAACTTCATAATGCGAAGTTTACTCGTATCACTAATGCAGGTGTATTGGAAAGCCATCCTCACGATGTAGCTATTACTAGCGAGGCTCCTAACTATAGCCGTCCGCAATAAGGATAGAATTATATTATAGTTTTATATATTTGTCATCCTGAATAAAGCGTGACCTTTATTGTTTGAATAAAGGCTTCCGTTTTGTTCAGGATGGCTTGTTCATAGAGGAATATTAGACTGATTATGTGGAAACGGACTTTATCATGTGGAATATTGTTATTGTTCATGGCGTGTTTGGCTTATGGAGAAAACAATGAGGTCTTGTTACGTGTCAACGGAGAAAATGTGACAACAAATGAGTTTGGCCGTTACTTGAAAAAATATGCGGCTTATCATCATCGTGTGAAACCACAGGATTATCTGAGTGATTTTGTCCTTTTCAAATTGAAAGTAACAGATGCATTAATGCATCGATGGGATACATTGCCTGACTTTAAACGCCAGTATATGGCTCTTCGGGAGGACTTGTTGAAACAGAATAGCAAGTATCAGAAGAGTGTGGAACAGGAAGAAAAAATAGGCTTTTCGTGTCTGACTTTACCGCTACCACAACGGGGGAGTAAACAGGAAGAGGCAAAAGCTTGTGCATGTATGGATTCTGTATATGCTTTTTTACGTCAGGGAGGTTCTTTCGATGATATTGCTGCTCGATGGGCGGAGCGGATAGATTACAGGAAAGAGGTATGGGAGTCTGAGGTCTGTTTGCTGAATGAGTTTAAAGAGCAGTTGTCTGTACTTCAGGTAGGAAATTTTTCTTCTCCTTTTTTCTCTCCGATGGGGCTTCATATTATTCGCTTCTTGGGATGTAAGGAAGGAAATGTTGTTACTCCGGTAAAATATCCTCAGACAGAAGAGGAAGAAACTCTATATTGGAAAGAAATATACGATGGTTTATTGGCTTCGTATTGGGACAGGCGAGTAAAGGTTTTGCCCGATGAACTTCCTCAGCAGGAATTGGAGGATTACTTTTACCGGAACCGCAAAAAGTATGAATGGGAATTTCCTCATTTTAAGGGAGCTGTTGTACATTGTTCCAATAAAAAGGTTGCTTCGAAGATAAAGAAGCGTTTAAAGAAACTTCCTATGGAGCAATGGGCGGATGAACTGTCACGTTGGGGAAAGTCTGACTCTATTTTCCGCTCGGAGATAGAAGTGGGATTATTTCAGATAGGAACGAATGCATATGTTGATAAACTCTCTTTTAAGTGTGGAGAGTATCCTGTACATCCTCGTTATGCTTATTCATTTGTTATGGGAAAACGGTTGAAGAAGGGGCCGGACAGTTATCGGGATGTATACGATGAGGTTGTTAAAGATTTTCGGAAAGAAAAAGAAACAGTCTTTTTGGAAAATCTGATGCAGCGTTTTCATGTAGAAATAAAGCAAGACGTTTTAAAAACAGTTAATTGTGACAGAAATAATGAAGAATAATGTATCTTCGTTCACTAATTTATAGGTAATTGAAATAAATGACAAAATTAAGTATAGTCGTAGCCGGATTAATCACATTGGCAGGGTGTAGCCAGGCGGTAGACCACAATGGAAAAACTCCATTGGTGGGTATCGGGAAGGACTTCCTTTATAAGGAGGACTTGGAGGCAGTAATACCTGTGGGGTTAAGAGGGGAAGACAGTACTTCTTTTGCTAAGAAATATATACATAATTGGGTAGAAGAAACTCTTCTTTTCCAAAAAGCAGAAGGGAATATACCTAATAGCCGGAAAATTGATGAACAGGTTGCTTCCTATCGGAAAGCTTTGATTATGCATACTTACCAGGAGGAATTGGTGAATCAGCAGCTTGGTACAGAAATTACAGAAGAGGAAATCGAAAAGTATTACCAGCAGAATGTGGGTATGTTTCGTGCAGATCAGCCTTATGTTCAGGGCCTATTCTTGAAAGTCCCGGTTAATACCCCTCAGTTAAATAGGGTACGTTTATGGTATAAAAGTAGTTCGGCAGATGCGATAGATAAACTGGAAAAATTCAGTATTGGGCATGCTGTTAGTTATGATTACTTTTATGATGCCTGGAAACCTGTAACTGAACTGTCTGTAAAATTGCCTTTGAAGCAGTTGGATACAGACTTGGAGTATTTGGATCGTAACCGAAACATAGAATTGAAAGATTCTGCTTTTTGTTATTTCTTGCATGTGGAAAAATTCTTGCCGCAAGGTCAGCAATTGCCGTTGGAGTATGCCAAAGGTGAAATAAAAGAGATATTAATTAATTTGAAGCGAGTTGCCTTTATTAATCGGATGAAAAACGATTTGTATCAGGACGCTTTGGAAAATAACGATGTAATTTATTATTAGAATCCAAAATGAATAAATGTAAGTTTGTCAGAACCTGTGTGTGTCTGCTCCTGTTGTGTGTAGGTGTTTCTGCTTACGGACAGGATAATGTGATAGACGAAGTAGTGTGGGTGGTAGGAGATGAGGCTATCCTGAAATCGGATGTAGAAAACGAACGTTTGAATGCCCAATATGAAAATCGTCGTTTCGAAGGAGATCCTTATTGTGTGATACCTGAAGAGTTGGCTGTGCAGAAATTGTTTTTGCACCAGGCTGAAATTGACAGTGTGGTCGTTTCAGATCAGGAAGTCCTTCAGCAGGTGGAAGCACGTACAGCGTGGCTGATTGATCAGATTGGATCGAAAGAAAAAATGGAGGAGTACTATAACAAGACTTCTACCCAGATTCGTGAAATGCTCCGTGAGAACATTCGCGATGGGCTTACCGTGCAGCAAATGCAGCAGAAAATTGTTGGTGATATTAAACTGACTCCGGCTGAAGTGAGAAACTATTTTAGTAAGTTGCCGCAAGATAGTATCCCTTTTGTCCCAACTCAGGTAGAAGTGCAGATCATCACGCAGGAGCCTAAAATACCGGAAGAAGAAATAGAACGAGTGAAAGCCCAGTTGCGTGAATTTACTGAACGTATAAATAAAGGAGAAACAACTTTCTCTACTTTGGCACGTTTCTATTCAGAAGATCCGGGCTCGGCACGTCGTGGAGGTGAATTTGGATTTACCGGACGTGGAGAGTTGGATCCTGCATTTGCGAATGTGATTTTTAATATGACAGATAATAAGAAGATTTCGAAGGTGTTCGAATCTGAATATGGCTACCACATTGCTCAGTTGATAGAGAAGCGTGGTGACCGTGTAAGTTTCCGTCATATTCTGATAAAACCAAAAGTAGACGAGAAAGATATTAATGCTGCTTTGAGCCGTTTGGATTCGATTGCAGATGATATTCGTAAAGAGAAGTTCTCTTTTGATGATGCTGCTACTTGGATTTCTCAAGATAAAGATACAAGAAACAACCATGGTTTGTTGGCAAATCCTCAGACCAGTACATCTCGTTTTGAAATGCAGCAATTGGCAGGCTTGGTTTCACAAGATTTGGCAAAGGTGGTAGAAGGTATGCAGATTGGTGAAATCTCAAAACCTTTTACTATGATTAATGCAAAAAACGGAAAGCAGGTCTGCGCTATTGTGAAACTGAAGAATCGTATTGATGGTCATAAAGCGACTATTACAGAAGACTATCAGCGTCTGAAGAGCATTGTGACTGCAAAAAGAAGCGAAGAAAAACTCCAAAAGTGGATTGTAGATAAACAGAAGAGTACATATGTACGCATTAATCCTAATTGGAGAAATTGTGATTTTAAATATCCGGGATGGATTAAGAAGTGATAAATCAGCATGTTTATAATACCATATGCTTGAAAAGAAAAATAGAAAATATATTTGGAGCGGGCATAGGGTACTTTTATTAAGTATCCTGTGCCTGTTCGGCTTTTGTCTTTTGGCACAGCAACCGGTGCAGCAAAAAGAAGAACCTCAAGTTGCGACTCAGAAAAAGAAACAGCCTAAGAGTAAGGTTTATTTGATACATTCGGATTTGTTGCGTAAGGATGCCCGACATCCGGATGCACAGGTTGTGGTGGGAAATGTAGTTTTCCGCCACGATAGTGTGTATATGTATTGCGACAGTGCTTATTATTATGATAAAATAAGTTCATTTGAAGCTTTCAGCAATGTGCGTATGGAACAGGGAGATACTTTGTTCCTTTACGGAGATCATCTGTATTATGATGGAAACTCTCAGATTGCAGAGATGCGTATGAATGTGCGTATGGAGAACCGTACCACAACGTTGCTTACAGATAGCTTGAATTATGACAGGGTATTTAATTTAGGCTATTATTTCAATGGAGGTACATTGATGGATGAGCAGAATGTACTGACTTCTGACTGGGGACAATATAACCCTTCGACAAAACAGTCGGTGTTTAATTATGATGTGGAATTGGTAAATGCACAGTTTACCTTGACTTCGGATACATTGCAATATAATACAGCTACCAAAGTGGCCAATATTGTAGGACCTTCGGATATTTGGAGTGATAATAATCATATTTATTCGGAAAAAGGAACTTATAATACTTTTACAGGAAAAGCGTTATTGCTCGATCGTTCTATTTTGATGAATGATGGAAAACAGTTGACAGGAGATACCTTATATTATGACCGTAATAACGGATTGGGAGAGGCTTTCTGGAACATGGAGTTGAAGGATACAATCAATAAAAACATGATGACGGGTGACTATGGTTATTACAATGAGAAGACCAAATATGCTTTTGCTACGAAACGTGCTGTAGCAATTGATTATTCACAGCGTGATAGCTTATTCTTGCATGCTGATACTTTATTGATGGAAACTTTTGCACTCGATACAGATTCGATGTATCGGGAAATGAGAGCTTTTCATAAAGTCCGTTTTTATCGTGTTGATTTGCAAGGCGTAGCCGATTCTTTGGTCTTTTCTTCGAAAGACAGCTGTTTGACTATGTATAAGGACCCAATCCTTTGGAATAATAATCAGCAGTTGTTGGGGGAAAAGGTGTTGATGTATATGAACGATAGTACAATAGACTGGGCTCATATCGTCAATCAGGCACTTTCGGTAGAAGCACTTGATTCTGCCCGTTACAATCAAGTGACTGGAAAAGAAATGAAGGCATATTTCAAGAATCGTCAGATGTATAAAACAGAAGTGATAGGCTCTGTGCGTGTTGTTTATTATCCGATGGATTCAGACAGTACATTGATTGGAATGAATGTATCAGAGACTAGTAAACTGGATATATATTTGGTAAATCAGCAGTTGGATAAAATGGTGATGAGTCCGAAATCAAATGGTACGCTTTATCCGATGAATCAGATACCTCCAGGTACGGACCGTTTGGAGAATTTCGTATGGTTTGATTATATTCGTCCGTTGAATAAGGAGGATATATTCAACTGGAGGGCTAAAAAAGTTAGCGATCAGTTGAAGAAGAATACGAGAGAACCGGTTGAATTGCCAAATCAGCATTTGTTTGACTCCAAAAAGAAACAGTAGCTATGGGAATGTTTACGATGAGAAAACCACGTGCATATCATCATGAATATATATACGTGGATGAGCGAAAAGAAAAATTGCAGAAAATAGAAGAGAATGCCAAGCGCGATTTAGGTATGGTGCCTCCGAAAGAATTTTCTCCAGAAGACATCCGGGGTAAGTTTATAGAAGGTACTACGTATCTGAAACGCCGTAAGGAAAGTGGACGAAAACCGCTGACTTATGGAGCTTTGTTCATCGCTATTGCGGTGTTATTGTATATTTTGCATTATTTGGTGACGGGAGAATTTTCTTTCTAAAAAGATTGTTATGAGCGATGTGATTCGTTTACTGCCCGACTCCGTAGCTAATCAGATTGCGGCGGGCGAGGTGATACAGCGTCCGGCTTCTGTTGTAAAGGAGTTAGTTGAAAATGCGATAGATGCCGGTGCACACCACATTGATGTGTTAGTGACAGATGCCGGCAAGACATGCATTCAGGTGATAGACGATGGAAAAGGTATGTCTGAAACAGATGCCCGATTGGCATTTGAACGTCATGCTACATCCAAGATTCGGGAGGCTGCCGATTTGTTTTCTTTGCGCACTATGGGTTTCCGAGGCGAAGCTTTGGCTTCAATTGCAGCTGTTGCACAAGTTGAATTACGTACTTGTCAAGAGGGAGAACAGTTGGGGACTTCTATCGTTATTTCCGGTTCTAAAGTAGAGAGTCAGGAAGCTGTGGCATGTGCTAAAGGCAGTAACTTCAGTGTGAAGAATCTCTTTTTCAATATACCTGCACGCCGTAAATTCCTGAAGTCGAATCAAACAGAGCTTAGTAATATTCTTACCGAGTTCGAACGTATTGCATTGGTAAATCCTGATGTATCGTTTACTTTACACCATAATGATACGGAAATGCTGAATCTTCCGGCTATTCAACTCCGTCAGCGTATAATGGGTGTTTTTGGGAAAAAGTTGAATCAAGATTTACTCTCTCTTGATATCAATACGACGATGGTGAAGATACATGGTTTTGTTGGAAAACCCGAAACTGCACGTAAGAAAGGGGCACGTCAGTTCTTTTTTGTAAACGGTCGTTACATGCGTCACCCTTATTTCCACAAAGCAGTAGCCGAGGCATATGAAAACCTTATACCTGCAGGAGAGCAAATTTCTTATTTTATTTACTTCGAGGTAGATCCTGCCAATATCGATGTGAATATTCATCCTACAAAGACTGAAATTAAGTTCGAGAATGAACAAGCGATTTGGCAGATACTTTCGGCTGCAGTGAAAGAAACATTAGGACGTTTTAATGCAGTTCCTTCTATTGATTTCGATACGGAAGGAAAACCAGATATTCCAGCGTTCGATTCATTGCCGTATAGTGGGGTAGAGCCTCCGAGAACATCGTATGACCCTTCGTACAATCCCTTTAATACTCCTTCACCGGTATCTCCTTCATCCTATTCTTCGGCTTCGTATACTCCTAAGCAGCAGGGAGGGTGGGAGCCGTTCTATCAGGGACTTGATAAAAAGAGTTCGGGTTCAGCTGACTGGCAATATTCTGCTTTCCCAGAAGAAGAAGAAATGCCGGCAGTACCAGTCGAAGAACCTCAGGCTCCATCTTTGTATGATGAACAGCCAGAAGAAGCAATTACAGAAAAAGCAGCTCAACATTATCAGTATAAAGGCAGTTATATTTTGACCTCTGTAAAATCGGGGCTGATGATTATTGATCAGCATCGGGCTCATGTACGTATTTTATACGATCAATATATGGAGCAGATGGAGAAAAGTCAACATGCTTCACAGCGAATGTTATTCCCCGATATGGTTCATTTTTCACCGGCAGAAGTACCAGTGCTCGAAGAAATAATGGACGATCTTCATGCTTTAGGATTCGATTTGAGTAGCTTGGGCGGTGGTTCGTATGCTATTAATGGAGTACCTGCAGGAATTGAAGGGTTAAATCCGGAAACACTTGTTACCAATATGGTGCAGACTGCTATAGAGAAAGGCTGTAAAGTAAAAGAAGAAGTGCAGAGTATGTTGGCTTTATCGTTGGCTAAGGCTGCAGCTATAGTGGCAGGTCAGGTACTGACAAATGAAGAAATGAATAGTTTGGTAGACGGATTGTTTGCTGTATCCACTCCAAACTATACTCCGGATGGCAAGACTGTTCTGTCAGTAATGAAGGAAGACGATTTGGAGAAACTTTTCAAATAGGCCTATATTCGTACGGAAAAGTAGGAGAAAAACAGTAGAATAATATCAGATAAGTGAAAGGTTCCGCAGTCTTTGAAGCGAAGACTTGCGGAACCTTTTTTATTGAATAAAAATAAATAAACACCTTGTAAACAGTAAGAATATAACCTCACTATAGTGTATGCAAACAAAAATAAATGTTACTTTTTCAATTAGTTACAGATTAATTTGTACCTTTGCACTGAATTTATAATAAAAAAGGTATGAGTTATAATTTACTGAAAGGAAAAAGAGGTATTATTTTCGGTGCTCTGAATGAACAGTCTATCGCATGGAAAGTTGCAGAAAAGGCTGTAGAAGAAGGAGCGATAATCACTTTATCCAATACTCCGGTAGCTGTACGTATGGGAGAAGTTTCAGCATTGGCTGAAAAATTGAACTGTGAAATAATCCCGGCAGATGCTACAAGCGTAGAAGATTTGGAAAATGTATTCAAACGTTCTATGGAAGTATTGGGCGGTAAGATCGACTTTGTATTGCATTCTATCGGTATGTCACCAAACGTACGTAAGAAACGTACTTATGATGACTTGGATTATGATATGTTGAATAAAACATTGGATATTTCAGCTGTTTCTTTCCATAAAATGATTCAGTCTGCCAAGAAGTTGGATGCTATCAATGAATACGGTTCAATTTTGGCTTTGAGCTATGTAGCAGCACAGCGTACATTCTATGGTTACAATGACATGGCGGATGCTAAAGCATTGTTGGAATCTATTGCACGTAGCTTTGGTTATATTTATGGACGTGAACACAATGTTCGTATCAACACTATTTCTCAGTCGCCTACAATGACTACTGCCGGTTCTGGCGTGAAAGGTATGGATAAACTTTTCGATTTTGCCAACCGTATGTCTCCTCTGGGAAATGCTTCTGCAGACGAATGTGCTGACTACTGTATCGTAATGTTCTCAGACTTGACTCGTAAAGTAACTATGCAGAACTTATTCCACGATGGAGGTTTCTCAAGCGTCGGTATGAGTTTGCGTGCAATGGCTACATATGAAAAAGGTCTTGACGAATACAAAGACGAAAACGGTCATATTATTTACGGATAATCCCATCCCCTTTTGCGGATGATAAGAATAGTATCCATATTATTGTTAAGTATAATCGCCTTTTCTGCTTGTCAGTCCGACAAGCAGAAGGGCGATACTTTGTTTGATAAGGATATTAAAGTAGTCCGTTACGACCGTTTACAATACGAAGCTTCGGCTTTGAACAGCTTTTCGGCTTTACAGAAAATGAATTTAGAGTATCCGCAGGCTACCAGACTGCTGATAGAAGATGTATTGATGATAGGTAATGTATCCGAGCCGGATATCAATGAACGTTTGTGTGCCTATTATTCTGATACAATTTTATTGCAGTTGATGGCAGATGCAGAGAGTAAATTCAAGAATATGGAGCCTATAGAACAGGGGTTAACCGAGGCATTTAAAACATTGAAAAAGGAAATACCTTCTTTCCCTATTCCGGTTGTTTATTCACAGGTTTCTGCGTTAAATCAGTCGGTTGTAGTCGGGGATAGCTTGTTGGGGTTTAGTATCGATAAGTATCTTGGTGAAGATTATCCGCTGTATGAACGTTACTATTATTCTTACCAGCGTCGTACAATGAATCCCGACCGTATTCTTCCTGATTGTCTTACTTCTTATCTGTATAGTTTGTATCCTTTTCCATGGCTTACGGAATATCGCACCCTGTTTGATGTGATTATGTATAGAGGAAAAATTCATTGGGTTGTAAGTCGTTTACTTAAGAAAAGTAAGTCGTACGAGTCCTTCTTGGGATATACTAAAGAGGAAATACTTTGGTGCAGGAAAAATAAAAAAATACTGTGGGATTGGATGGTCAATCAGGGACATTTATGGAGTAAAGATCCTATGATTATTCGAGCTTATACACATCCGGATCCCAGTATGGTGTTTAAAGGAGAGAAGATTCCTCCTCTTATAGGAGTTTGGATGGGAATGGAGTTGACGGACTTGTATATGCAACAGCATCCCAACTTGACAATCGAAGAGTTATTGTCACGCATTGATTTCAGAGATATTAGAAATGTGAAATTCTGATTATAACGAGTGTTCAAATCATGGATATTGCTTTATATTTATTGCCTGTCACATTAGGTGATACGGCTATCGAAAAGGTTTTGCCTTCATATAACAAAGAAATAATTTTAGGAATCAAGCATTTTATTGTAGAAGATGTACGTTCTGCCCGTCGTTTCCTGAAGAAAGTAGATTCCGGTATCAATATTGATGAATTGACATTCTATCCGTTGAATAAGCACACTTCTCCGGAAGATATTTCCGGATATCTTAAGCCGTTGGCAGAAGGACAGGCTATGGGAGTTATATCAGAGGCCGGATGTCCGGCTGTAGCCGATCCGGGAGCCGACGTGGTGGCGATTGCCCAGCGTCGCAATATGAAAGTTGTACCTTTGGTAGGTCCTTCTTCTATTATTCTTTCGGTGATGGGATCTGGTTTTAATGGACAAAGTTTTGCTTTTCATGGTTATTTGCCGATTGAGCCTTCCGAACGGATGAAGCGTATCAAAGAATTGGAGCAACGTATTTATACTGAAAACCAGACACAGCTCTTTATAGAAACTCCTTATCGTAACAATAAAATGATGGAGGATATTTTAAAAGCCTGCCGCCCGCAGACAAAGTTGTGTATTGCTGCAAATATCACTTGTGAAGGGGAATATATTCACACAAAGACTATTAAAGAGTGGAAGGGAAAATTACCTGATTTAGCTAAAATACCTTGTATTTTTCTGATTTATAAGTAATAATACGATATAGAATTGAAATTGATTAAGGCTTTCAGACGATAATAGTGTTGTCTGAAAGCCTTAATTTTTATTTTAGCTCTTTATAATATAAAAGAGGTTTTATAGATGCAGTTCATAATCGCATACATCCAGCCATTGGTTAAATTTTCTACCTACTTCGTGAAAATGTGAAACCAGTTGGAAACCTAATTGCTCATGCAAGTGCATACTGGCTTCATTAGGATAAGTAATACAAGCTATAAGCGTATGCAGGTTTCGTTCCCGGCAAGAGTTTATCAGATGTAGCATCATTTTTTTTCCTATTCCTTTACCAGTATATTCCGGTTTAATATATATCGTAGTTTCTGCAGTACATTGGTAAGCTTCTTTTTCTTTCCATTGGTGAGCATAACAATATCCGGCTATTTCTCCTTTCTCTTCGTATATCCAATACGGATAATTACGACTGATAGATAGAATACGCCTTTTCATTTCTTCTGTAGAAACCGGTTCCGTTTCAAATGTAATAGTAGTTTGTGCGATGTAATGATTGTAAATTGCTGCAATAGCTTCAGCATCTTCTGTCTGTACTTTTCGTATCATATTGTGTTGTTTCTTTTATTTAATCGTCAAAATATTCATTCCACATATGTGCTGCCAATTGCAAATGGGAAAACTCATGCAGAAGGGTTGGACTGAACTTATCTTTGTTCGCCTCAATTTCTTCAAAGGAAAAGAATCTGCCTTCCGAAGAATGTATCTTGGTCTCGTTGTCAATCGGAAGAATATAAAGATGAATATATTGTTCACACGAACAGTTTAAACTGGATTTATAATGTAAAATAGCCCGAGGAGTTTCTTTTATGTTCCAATATTTCTTTGCTATCTTACGGGCATATTTGTCGTTTCGGTTAGTTGATCCTTCGAAATTATTTTCTACCGGTAAATCCCAGAGAACTGTAGAAGTAGAAGAACAGCAACCCGTATATTTTCGCTTGGTCAGGTAAATTTTATTGTGACAGAGAGGAGCAATTCGTATAATTGTATAACGGAAATTGTCCTGTAATGCAATACATATCCCTACGATATTAATAATCAGGCAAATGATATAAATGGATACCGGTATGATATTGACAAGGAAGAAATAGGTTTCATCCGATAAAGATTTGTTATAATAAACAGTAATGCCTAAAATCAGCAGATGGAGGCTGGATAGAATGACAATTGTTTTGGCTTCAAGCAGGTAGGAAAAACAACCTTTCAATTTCAGCCACCGTTGGAAACTTTTGTAAATTTCAGGAGCCGTAATGTGGATAAAGGCGAAAATAAGTAAAATAAATTCAAGCGTAGGAGTAATTCCTCCTTTGGGAAGAAGTTGATAATCGGTAAATTGGCGTACTATATAGCACGTACCTATGCCGATGGTTCCGAGCAAAAGAAAGAAGTTCAATTCTTTCAGTCGGATGATGTAATAGAACAAGACGATGAGGCTTAGCAATAATCCTCCTCCTAATACAGCAACAGAAGGCAGAAAATGAAGTGCAATCAGTGTTGCAATGAGAGGTAATAATCCGAGCGATACAATTTGATCCTTATATTTCAACAATAGCTTCATCTTATAGGGGTTTTATTTTTTCAACAACGGAAAAACCCAATTTGTTCAATGGTTGGGCAGATGCTTTTCGGCATGATAAGAAGACCGTACCAATGGTCCGCTTTCCACCGTTGTAAATCCCTTTTTTTCTCCAATAATTTTATAGTGTGTAAATTGTTCCGGTGTAATGTATGCTGCTACCGGAAAGTGTTTGCGGGTAGGTTGAAGATATTGTCCGATGGTCAGTATACTACATCCATGCTGCAGTAAATCATCCATTGTCTGTTCCACTTCTTCGGCTGTCTCTCCCAATCCCACCATAATACCCGATTTGGCCGTGATACCACTATCCGCTATCTGTCGGATCACAGACAGACTTCTGTCGTAAGTAGCTGCGCTACGTACCAGCGGAGTAATTCGTCTGACAGTTTCCATATTGTGTGAAATGATGTCCGGATGAGTATCAGTAACCATCTGGATAAGTTCTCCTCTTCCTTGGAAATCAGGAATCAGTGTTTCCAGTGTTGTTTGAGGGTTTAACTCACGGATTGCCCGTATAGTAGCAGCCCAGTGTGAAGCACCCAGATCTTCCAGGTCGTCCCGGTCTACAGATGTGATTACTGCATGATTGAGTTTCATCAAGCGGATGGATTCGGCGACTCGCATAGGCTCTTCTGCGTCGAGTGGAAGCGGCTTTCCGCTTTGAGTATTGCAGAATTTGCATGCACGGGTACATATTGCTCCTCCAATCATAAACGTGGCAGTTCCTTTTCCCCAGCATTCACCTAAATTGGGGCATCTCCCACTACTGCATATCGTATGTAGCCGATGTGTATCTACAATACGCTTTGTATCGGTGTATCGCTGATTGGTACCGATTTTTATTTTCAGCCATTCAGGCTTTTTTATGTGTTCCATAGGATTAAAAGTAAAATTCTTGGGCTTTCGGCTTGAAAAGTGAATGATGCTTTTCAGTGTCCGGAGGCCCAAGAACTTTTTATTAAAGGTTATTGATAAAGAAGTTTGCTACACGGTTCATCAGATGGTTGCGGGTATTTCCTCCGAATATGCCGTGATTACGGTTGGTATATACCTGCATATCAAATTGGATACCTGCCTGTACCAGTGCCTCACTATATTCGGCACAGTTCTGGTAGTGTACGTTGTCGTCGGCTGTGCCATGAATCAGCAACAGTTTTCCTTGCATTTGCGGTGCTCTTAAGATAGCGGAACCGGCATTATATCCTTCTCCGTTTTCTTTCGGCGTACGCATAAAACGTTCGGTATATATGGTATCATAAAATCTCCAGTCGCTGGGGGCTGCAATGGCTACTCCCGCTTTAAAGGCTGCAGAACCTTCACTCATAGACATCAGTGTGGTGTAACCTCCAAAACTCCATCCCCAAATACCGATACGTTTACCGTCTACATAGGGGAGTGTACCCAAATAGCGGGCGGTTTCCACTTGGTCTTGTGCCTCTTTTACTCCTAAGTACAGATAAGTACATTTTTCGAAAGCCGCACCACGTCCGCCTGTTCCACGTCCGTCTACACATACCATGATGTATCCTTTGTCGCACATATATGCTTCAAACATACCTCCATCACCCATACTGCCGATGTTCCAGCGGTCGAGTACCTGCTGAGAGCCTGGTCCGCTGTACTGGTGCATGATGACCGGATATTTCTTGTTTGCATCAAAATTGTGTGGTTTCATAATCCATCCGTTCAGTTCCACACCGTCTGAAGTCTTGAAGCTAAAGAATTCCTTACTTGGCATATTCAGACTGCTGACTTTAGCTTTCAGTTCTGCATTGTCCAGCAAAGTAGTCAATTCTTTTCCTTTGTTATCGTTGATGGTAATCAGAGTTGGAGTCTTTATACCTGAATACTTGTTGATGTAGTATTTCTGATTGGTACTGAAAATAGCCTCATTAGTTCCTGTACGTGAAGACAGTTTGGTCTTTTTCCCTTTTGCATCGATTTTATACACGGCACTACGGAGTGGGCTCTCTTCATTGCTGCTATAATAAAAGATATTGTTGTTTTGGTCCCATCCCAAGAACGATTTCACTTCAAACTGTCCTTTGGTAATCTGTTTTACCAGATTGCCGGCAATGGTATATAAGTACAGATGATTATAACCGTCTCTTTCACTCATCATTACGATATGTTCCGGATAGAAAGCGATGTCGGAATAAGCCTGTTCCTTGATATATTGTTCTGCTTCATCGCGGATGGCAAGCTTGCAAAGTGAACTGCGGGGATTAGCCATATAAAGGTCGAAACGGTTTTGATGGCGGTTCAGAGTCATGATAGCCAGTTTTTCCGGATCGGAAGTAAACTTGATACGTGGAATGTATCCATCTGTATCGAGCGGAAGGTCCATCTGGCGGGTTACACGACTCTTGATATCGAATGTATGTACAGTTACTTTCGAGTTTACTTCCCCTGCTTTGGGATATTTATAACTGTATGCTCCCGGGTAGCTTGCATATTCTTCGTTCGAAGGAAAAGCTCCTTTGTACAAAGGGAATGAAAACTGTGGAACCTGACTCTCGTCGAAGCGGATATAAGCAATCATACGACTGTCGGCACTGAAGTCGAAGGCACGATTGAATCCGAACTCCTCTTCGTATACCCAGTCGGGGATACCGTTCAGTACTTTGTTGTATTCTCCGTCTTTGGTTACTTGCGACTCACTGTTTCCAAACAGCAGTTTGACCAGAAAAATATTGTTGTTTCTCACAAAGGCAATCTGGTTTCCGTCGGGCGAGAACAGAGGAACCTGCTGTGCTCCTTTATCGGAAAGAGGAGTCACCTTGTTGTTTCTTACATCGAAAATATAATATACCGCAGTAAACGAGCGGCGGTAAATTGGCTGGGTTTCTGTCTGTATCAGAATCCGTTTTTCGTCGGGCGAAAGAATATAGTCGTCAAACGATTTGAATGTACAGTTGCGTGCAGTAGTTACATCGAATACGGTATCTACTTCTTTTCCTGTTTTGAACGAATATTTCACGATTCGTTTTCCGTCACTGCTTATTTGGGTATAATGTTCGCCGTCCAGCATGGGTTTAATGCCATAGATATTTTTTGCACGGTAAGTACCCTGTGCTACATCTTTCAGCGTAACATGTTGCTGTGCCTGCGCTCCTGTCAGAATGCAAGCCAACAGATAAAAAAGTACAAAAAGTTTTTTCATTGTTACTCGTTTATGGTTTAAACGCAAAGTTAGATAATTTGTATAAATAACAGCAGGTAATCTTCCGTTAGATTCAAATAAATGTAGGCTGTTGGAAAAAATATACTTGTCCTTCACTTTTTATGGTTGCCTGAGAACGGTTATTTCTGTGAGTCGGGATGTACTTTGGCTACAATCCAGATACTTGCCTCATACAAAATCCAAATAGGGAAACTGACCAGTGTAAGTGTAAACACATCGGATGTAGGAGTAATGATGGCAGCGATAATGAGAATGACAATAATGGAGTGCTTTCGGAAACGTCGCATGAAAGAAGCGGAGAGCACTCCCAATTTTCCCATTAACCAGCATATTACAGGAAGTTCGAACAGAATTCCCATCCACAGGCTCATCATTAGTAAAGTATCCATATAAGATTGTAGGGAAATCATGTTGGTTACTTCCGTACTGACTTGATAAGTACCCAAAAAGCGGAAAGTAAGGGGAAAAATAAGAAAGTAGTTCAGCGAAGCACCTGCCATGAACATGATATAGCCACCTCCTGCTACCCGAACCGAATACTTTCGTTCATGACTGTATAAGGCTGGGGAGATAAAGTGGAATAAGATGTATAATATGTAAGGAGAAGAAAGCAACAGTCCGGTGTAGAGAGAAGTTTTCATATGGATGATAAACTGCTCGGCCAGGCCGGTGTTAATTAAACTGACGGAAAATCCCGTAGAGTCCATTCCTGTGGCCCACCGGTTAATCATGTTCAGCAACCGGTAGGTAATAAAATGATCGTTTTTGGGAGCAAGGATAATGGAGAATACTTCATCTTTGAATAAAAAGGCAATGATGCTACATGCAATTGTGGCAATAATGATTTTTATCAACGATGCTCTCAGTTCGTCCAGATGCTCCCAAAAAGACATCCCTTTGGGCTGTATGCAGTTCTCTTCTTCTATTTTATTTGGATGCGCTGTCATCAGTCTTATCAGTCTTTTCGGAATCTTTTTCTACTTCTTTCATTCCTTCCTTGAAACTGCGTACACCTTTTCCCAAACCTTTCATGAGTTCTGGAATTTTTTTACCACCAAAGAATAATAAAATGAGGAGTATGATGAATAATAATTCTTGAGTACCAAGTCCAAACATAATTATTTACGTATAAAGTGAGTAATAAACAAATAACCTCCAATTATCTGAAGCAGCATACCGGGAATGCCTATACGGAAATCCTGAATAGCCAGATAAAAATCGCCTTGCATCATCCATTCTCCCAAAGTGCCGAATATCTGATAAAAAGCAACAATTAGAACAAGTAGTCCCAAAGATACTTTTTTGAAATATCCGGCTACAAATCCGGCTCCCGTAGCCAATAGAATGGACTTCAGTAAAATGGCAGGTAATACTGCCGGAGCAGGCATACCGAAGAAAAATGAATTGACAAGTGGAGACAGAAGGGCTGTCAGTATTCCTACCTGCCATCCGTATTTGTAGGCTCCTATTAAGGTAAAAAAGTAAATAGGGAGCCATGTAACTCCTCCTTGTGGAATCAGATGAAAGAGCTGAGGCAATATGATGTTGCCCAATACAAACAGAGCGGCTGTAAGATAAGTTTTGCTCTGTTTATAAGAGAGTGTGTATAGTTTTACAGTTGTTTCCATTTCTATGAATGAATTTGTTAGATTTTGCTTTTAATAAACCGGTCGATAATGGTAAACAGGATATCGATGGAATCTTCTTCGTAGCAGCGTGTTTCCAGCGGGCACCAGCCGGTATTGTCGCGGTTGCGGATATAAGGTACTGCTTGTGTATATTCTACCGGAATATGGGCTGCCTGCAGCAACTTTAATGCCGGAGTACTGATGGTATCTGTATACAGTTCCTTGATTTGTCCTTTGACCATTAATGCTGCAGCTGCTTTTCCCACTACCTTGTCGGCCACAGAGGCTCCGTGCAGAAATTGAGGCTCCTGACAGAGCAGAGTATACAGGTCGGCTACTCCTCGCTGATGAAAGCTTCTTATTTCTCCTGCTGCTCCCGCTATTACACACGAGCATTTTTGCGTATGCAGTAAATCAATAATTTCTTTCATTGTTTCAGAGTTTATTTTGTTTCAAGTCTTCTACAAAGGCATCAATGCGGTGCAACTCTTTAGGAATGTCTATACTTTGCGGACAGTGAGAAATACACTGTTTGCAACCGATGCAGTGATTGGCTTGCCGGAGACGGGGAACGCTACGATCGTATCCGATGAGGAAAGCTCTGCGTGCCTTCCGGTAGTTTTCTGCCTGTGCATTTTCGGGAACATTTCCTTCGTTGACACATTTGTTGTAATGTAGCAGAATAGAAGGAATGTCGATTCCGTATGGACATGGCATACAATACTTACAGTCGTTACACGGGATGGTAGGATATTGCATCATCAAGTCGGCTGTATCATACAGAAACTGTGTTTCTTCCTGTGTAAGAGGCTGTAATGGACAATAGCTGCGTAAATTGTCCTGTAAATGTTCCATAAAAGTCATTCCACTCAATACTGTCAGTACATTGGGGAAAGTACCGACAAAGCGGAAGGCCCATGAAGCTACACTCCGTTCTGGTTCCCGCTGTTTGAGGCGTGCCACAATATGGTCGTGTACTTTCGACAGACGGCCTCCCAGCAGAGGTTCCATAATAATGGCAGGAATATTCCGTTTGGCCAGTTCTCCATACAGATACTCGGCATTGGTATTGCGTGGATTGATTTCCTTGGCATGCTCCCAGTCGAGGTAATTCATCTGTATTTGTACAAAATCCCACTGATATTTGTCGTGCTGAGACAGCAGATAGTCGAATACTCTGATATCGCCATGGTAAGAGAAACCCAAGTTACGGATGCGTCCGGCTTTTCGTTCTTCTACCAGGAAATCGAGCATACCATTCTTTATATACCGTGCCTCGAACTCTTCCATTCCTCCGCCCATTCCCACTGCATGCAGCAGCATATAGTCTATATAGTCTACTTGCAGTTCTTTGAATGAGTTATGATACATCTCCAGAGAAGCTTCTCTGCTCCAGGTGGAAGGAGCAAAGTTCGATAACTTTGTTGCGATGAAATACTTGTTTCGCGGATGCTTGTGCAATGCAATACCGGTAGCATGTTCCGACTGGCCTTTGCAATAGGCAGGAGACGTATCAAAATAGTTGACTCCATGCGCAATGGCATAGTCGACCAGCTGGTTGACCGCTTCCTGATCAATTTCTTCTTCTCCCTCTTTGGAGTTCTCTCTCTTTATGGTAGGCCAGCGCATGCATCCATATCCTAAAATAGAAACCTTTTCTCCCGTTTTCGGATGGGTTCGGTAAGTCATCTGATCGGTTGGGATTTCTTTTGTCGTTTCACCGGATGCTGCTTGCTGTGCAGAACGGCTGCATGCCGTCCATCCGGCAATTGCCATTCCGGCTGCTCCGGTCAGCTTAAAGAAGTCTCGTCGGGATATGTGTTTTTTGTTTGTCATATATCAAACCATTAAGTTTTTCATTCCAGTTTTTCGGTTGCGCTTATAGAGTCCGGTGTATTTCATGCCCTTCTACATAAATGGCACTGAACGGGCGTGCCGGACACAGATTTTCACAGGCTCCACATCCTATGCAGCGTTCGGTATTGACTACCGGAATTTTAAGCGACTGAGGATTCGCTGCATCTGATGGTACCATCTGTATAGCTCCTGCAGGGCAGTGACGGGCACAGTTTCCACATTCTACTCCGTCGGTCAGAGGTATGCAGTTTTTCTTAATCCATACCGCGTGTCCGATTTGTGTAGATGATTTGTCAGCTTTGCTGATAGGGCGTATGGCTCCGGCGGGGCAAACATCTGCGCAACGGGTACATTCCGGACGGCAATATCCTCGTTCGTAGCTCATTTCCGGCTGCATCAGTGTGAGCAGTCCGCTAGAAGGCCGGAGTACTTCATTGGGGCAGACCGATACGCATAGCTGACAGGCTGTACAGTGTTGGGCAAAATGACGGATACTGAGTGCTCCCGGAGGTACAATTCTTGTCTTGCGTTCGGGGATTTTCTTATCTTCGATAACAGCTAGTCCACCGTCAACTTTTTTCTCTTGTGCCTTAAGAGTAGCTGTAGCTGCCAGCCCGGCTGTAACGGAGAGGAACTGTCTGCGTGCTTGATCAGCCGGTTGTCCCTTGAGTGTTTCTTTAGACTGCTGTGGAGCTGTTTTCTTGAAGCGATACTGAAAACGGATAGCTCCATGCTTGCACACATCTATACAATCCATGCAAGCTACACACCGGCTGTAGTCAATATGGTGTGCTTTGGAATCGATACAAGAGGCTTTACATTTGCGTGAGCAAAGCGTGCATGAGTTACATTTCTCGGTGTGTATAACCGGACGGAAGAGTGAATATCGGGATAATATGCCCAATAAGGTGCCTACCGGGCAGATGGTATTGCAGTAAGTTCTTCCGTTGCGCCATGCCAGGATTATCAATATGATTAATGTAGCAAGAGCTATACAGAAAGTAGGAAGACTTTTGAGCCAGACTTCTGTACGGTAGAAAGCGTAACTGTCTGCCCGTTCGGCCAGATAGGCCAGAAAATTATTTCCCCATCCGTACAAAGGAGCAAAGAGGTTTTGTGCGATACGGCCGTAAGAACTGTATGGAGCAAGTAAAGCCGTCAGTAAGCCGATACCTCCTATTAAAGCAATGATAAAGAGAATCAGTACACCATACCGGAGTAGTTTTTTCTCGGTTGAGTAAGTGAAGCGGTATTTTTTCTTTTTCCGTTTTCCACTGCTCCATGAGATGATGTCCTGGAGTACACCCAACGGGCAAATAACGGAGCAATAGATGCGTCCTACTACGAGGGTCAGTGCTATCAGGAGAACGACAACTCCAATATTCAAAGCCAGTAAGGCAGGTAAAAACTGAATTTTTGCCATCCACCCGAACCACGTATGGATACTTCCTGTAAAGTCGAGGAACAGTAGGGTGATGAGGGTAAAAAATACGACTGCAAACGCGATTCTGATTTTACGTAACATATCGGTAATTCATATCTGTTTGTTGCAAATGTCGGTATTTTGTTGGAAAAAACGGTTGTTTAAGTCGTATAAATTACTGTTTGGGATAAAGTTTTTTACTGGATATGTAGTATAACCGACGACGTCGGCTCTACAATCGACGTCGTTGTTTTTATAATCGATGCCGTTAAATATAGAGCCGACGTCGTCGGTTACAAATCAGTATAGGAATAAATACTTTATGTGGTTGTATTCGAACTGATTAATCTTCTGTATCACTTTGATTAGCGGCGGCGCTTTCCTTTTTTCGACTTGAGTGCATGCGGCCAGGACAGTTCAATAGCTTGGGGGCGGAAATATTCTGTCCATTCAATATTCAAATCAGGCAGCAGATTGATGGGAAGCGCTTTTTGCAAAGCTACAGGTAATATCTCTTTTGCAACTTCTTGGCTGGAAGTTGTTTTTTGAGTTTTATCTACGCCTGTAGAACCAGCTACAACAGGTTCTTTTTTAGGTAGTTTAAACTGGATGGGAATAGAATACTTGCATCGTACGGGGGTGCCATGATCTTTCCCGGCAATCCATCGGGGCATGGTACGTATCAGATGTAAAGCTGCTTCGTCCAGTTCATCGTTTAGATGGCGTACAATAATCGGATCAGTAATTTCTCCGTTTTTCTCTACAATGAATTGTACCCCGACTACTCCTTCAATACCTGCATTTTGGGCTTGTTTGGGATATTGCAGATTTCGGTTGATGTAGTTTCTCATTGCCTTCATGCCTCCCGGAAAACGCGGCATTTGCTCTACACTTCGATAGATGCGGTCGGAGCCTTTTTTAGGCATGACGATAGGAAGAGGTTCTTCACCAAATTGCAGAAAACGGGTAATCTCCAATGAAAGGGTTTCCATTCCTTTGGCGCGAATCACAATAGGATGGTTGTAATCTGCTTCGATGTGAAAAAGGCCTATTTCGTCACTTTGTACAGTGCGTCCTGTGCCCTGTATGCTGACAGTTGCTCCGGTAAGAGGTTCTCCATTGGCTGTACTTATCAGACCTTCTATAGGAAAAGTTGTACCTGCCTGCTGTAATGCTGCAATTTCTTCCGGACTGTCTATGTACAGTGTTGTGTCGGCTACGGCTTCAGTCAGTAAGAAAGAAGACTGGATTGTCTCCATGTCAGTAGGAAGGTATAATTCTGCCGTGCGATAAAAACTGGAATTCACATCATATTCGAAAGAGATAACTCCTTCTGCATTTCCTCTGTATTCCAAAGTCTTATTTTTTATTTTCAATACAATGCCGGGCTGGGGTTCTCCACTCGACTTGAGTATCGTTATGCGGAAGCTGGTCTTTTCGCTGGGAGCTGGTATGGCTTGTAATAAGGTAACACTACAGATAAAAAACAGAAGTATAGATAGTCTCATAGATTGTTGCATAATATTTATTGCAAAGCTACGCTATTCCTTCTTATTTACTAAAACTCATTTGTTAATAAAAATAAAAGCCGGACATAAGAGAGCTTATGTCCGGCTAAGGTCTTATTTTTTACGTTTCCGGTATTGTTGTAGTCTTGCCAGGGCTTTATGCCGGCTTAAGAGTATCTGCCGGCGGTATACAATGCAGGCAGTAATGAAATAGACACCGGTTTGTATCCATAAGGCGAAATAATCTGACTGAATTTCTTGTAAAGTGGCTCCCATGGAATTGATGCCTACAAATCCTCTGATACCGAAGGTAGAAGGGAAAATCCATGAAATGATTTCCCAAAATTTAGGAATGGCGGCTCCGGGCCACGATATTCCTGAAATAAAGAGGAGAGGAACAGAGGTGAATACATAAATCATCATGCACGATTCGCGGTGATGTATGAATACGGAGCAAGTCATGGCAAAGAAGATACATGCCAATACGTACGGTAGTGTGAATGCCAGTAGGGTAGCAGGTTCTGCCAGTTGGATGAGGCTGAACATATAGGGTACTGCACACAATATATAGGCCGAAACTACTGCATAAACCAGCAGGTAGGCTATCGATTTTCCTAATACAATACGTAATGTTCCCCGATATTCTCTGTTGAACGGAACAAGATGACGGAAGCTGTTCTTTTCGCGGGCAGTTCCGGCAGATAATCCGACGCCCAACAACAGGGTTTGCTGTATGATAAGAATCAGTACAGCCGGAATCAGAAAACTGGCAAAGCCGTTTTGCGTATTAAACAGAGAAACTTCCTGATAGGCTATGGGGGTAGTGCTGATTTCATCTTGTCTGTCAGTAGTGTTTCCTAAACGTTGTATCTGTATTTCTTTTCCCATGTGTAGAGATACATCGGTGGAAGCTACTAACAAAGCTTTGTAATAGAGCATACCACTCATGTCGCAATATAAACTTACATGGGTCTGGATTCCTTTTGCAAGATCATGACTAAAGCTTTCAGGAATATAAATTACTCCGTATACTTTTCCGTTTTTCAGTAATTGCTTGGCTTCCTCCATGTCGGCACAGTATGATACGATATGTACGTCGGCTGTGGCATCTACTTTACGTAAAAATTCACGGCTCTGTGCCGAGCGGTCTGTATCGACAACGGCTGCAGGTACTTCACGTACTACTTCGTTGGTATAGATGAAAGCATATACCAGTGGATAAGCTATCGGAACAAGAATAAAGAAAATCAAGACTCCCTGATCTTTGATGGTATTTTTCAGTTCCTCCCGACAGATATGAAATAGTCCGGCAAGGCCTTCTCTGATGGTATGTAGTAGAGAATGATTCTTCATGAAATATAAATTTTAGGGGATATAGACATAATGCAACATGGCTGTGCGCAGCTTTTTCAGAACAAAGAAAGGTAAAAGCATGAACAGCAATAGAGCTACGATAGAATGCCATGCATATACCATTGGATATCCATTTAAAGCCAGGTCGACATAAATCAGAAAATAATGTCGCAGTGGAAACAGGTTGCTTAATGCCTGTAAAGTAGGATGCATTGCCATTACCGGAAATGAGAATCCGGAAATGGAGAAAGATAATACTCCCCATAGAGAGGATGCGCTGAGAGCAAGGCGCATACTTCCAAACAAGCCGAAAAAGAAGACTCCCACGGCTTGTGAGGCTAATACCATCAGCAATCCGGCAAGGAGCATGGGAAGAATACCGCTGTGGCAAGGATAGTGCAGGAAACCGTACAGATAGGCATTATAGAAACTGACCGAAATAAAAAATATAATCGTCTGTGGCAATAACTTTCCAACTACAGCAGTGACAATTGAATTATCGGCCATTTTCATTAGTTGATTGGCTGTGTTTTCTTTTATTTCCACTCCTAATGTATAAGTTGTGGTTAAGAAAATAAGTAGCATCAACACTCCCGGCAGTAAAGTGTTGCACAAATATACAGAATAATTAAGCCACGGATTATTTAGGGCATGAGTATCGATTACAATGGGCTGAAGAAAAGCAATTGCCTGATTTTCTGTAGCTCCGCGTGCCAATAAGGTTGCTTGTCCAATTGCAGCTCCCGCCAGTTCCGACATGGTTCGCTGGTCTTTATAGGCTAATGAACCGGCTATCAGATACGAATAGTTGATGTAAAAAGAAACCTTAGGTTGTCTGCTGGACAATGCTTCCTCTGTGGTTCCTTTAGGGATGTAGTAAAACGAGTAGATTTCTCCTCGCTGTACAGCCTTACGAGCTTCTTCGAAACTTGCATAATGCGCAACGATTTCTGTCTGTTGGAACGCATCAAGATTCCGTATGATGTTTCGGGTTGTAGCGGTGTTATCTAGATCGACTACTCCTGCCGGCAGATTGGTCGGCAGACCTTTTCCCATCAGTGTGGTGAAGAACAGATAACAAAATATCGGTGCTATCACCATGCAGAAGAGGTACATGGGCTTGCTTGCAATGCGGAAAACTTCACGCTTTGCAATCAAAAGTATACGTTTATGAATGGTTATAGCCATATAATTCTATTTATTTTTCTATAATAGCCGACATACCCGGACGCAGGTTTTCTACAGCTTGTACTGGTCTGGCTTTTACTTCAAAAGTCTTCAAATCGAATTGTCCGGTAGTTTTGGTTGCTTTCCAGGCAGCGTATGTACCTAAATCTTTCATATAGGTAACTTTGAATGTTGCTTCTTTTTCCAAAGCCGGGATGTAGGCTTTGATTTCTCCGCCTACGGTAAAGTCTTTCAGGAAATCTTCACGGACATTGAATGTAACCCACATATCATTAAGCTGTGCTACATTCATGATGGGGGCACCTGTTCCAACCAATTCTCCTACTTTAGGGAATATTTCAGTTACTTCTCCATCGGCAGAGGCTATCAAAACGGTTTCTTCAATATAAGAGGAAACTTCTGCAACTGCTCCTTTGGCGCGCTCTACCTGAGCGGCAGCCATTGCTTTGTCTTCTCTTTGTGCACCGTTTTTGGCCATGGTATATTGTGCTTTGGCTGCCCGTTCTGTGGCTACCATTGCATCATATTGAGCCTTGGCTTCATCTCGTTTCTGTGCAGACATGACTCCACTTTCGAACAATCGGTTGACACGGTTGTATGATTTTTCTGCAATTTCAAGTCCGGCTTTTGCTTTTTGCCACATTTCGTAGGCTGCCTGTAACTGCTCGGCACGTGTACCTCGTTCTGCTTTTTCGTTTAATGCAATAGCTGCCTGTTCGGCTGCCTGTGCCTGTGTCAATTTAGCTAATACATCAGGCGCTTCAAGAATCGCCAAAGTATCTCCGGCACGTACATTATCTCCTTCGCTGACCAAAAATTTCAGAATACGTCCAGGTACTTTGCTTGAAACACGGTATTCTGTTGCTTCTGCTTGTCCTTGTATGATTTCTGTACCTTTACCTAAAGTCAGAAATCCGATGATGCTAACAAGTATGATTACTGCTGCTAATGTAAAAAATGCCAGCATTATGTTGCTGCGTTGAGTTTTTTCAGCCATATTGTTTTTATTTTAATGTTCCCATTGATTTGTTTAAGTAAATCTCACTCATTTTTAAGTCTATCTGTGCATCAATTTTACCAGATTGTGCAGAAAGCCATGCTGTTTGTGCTTCCAATACATTGCTGGTTGGTATTACTCCTTCCTTGAAGCCTAAAGTTGCATATCGTAGATTTTCTTCTGCTTTTTCCATATTCTTTTCGGCCATAGCCAGTTTTTTAGCTGCTTCGTTAACCTTGTAAGAACTTTGGGTAACTTGTAATTCTACTTTTTCTTTCACGTCTTCAAGCTGATATCGGGCAATGTTGGCTTCAGCTTTGGCTGCTTTTACTTTATAAATTCCCTCTCCCCAATGGAATACTGGAATTTTAACTACGACTCCGATTCCCCACATACCTCTGAACTTGTTTTCAAATCCGTTGAGTAAAGAGGGATTGCTGACGAGATAGTTGGCTGTTAAGCCTACTGTGGGAAGAAATTCCGAACGTGCAACGTTTACTTTTTGTTGATAGATTTTGCTGGCTAACTCCAGACTTTTCAATTCTTCACGGTTGGCCAATGCTAAATCGATATTGCTTTCTGTATAGGTTGCAGGTAAGGCTAAATTTTCCATATTTTGGTCGGCCAGTTGCAAATCAGTGTCTAAGGGTAGACCGCATAACTGACAAAGTAACATTTTTGATAAACTTAATCCATTGTCTACCTGAGTAAGTGTCATTTCTGCTTCATTGACTTTTACTTTCACACTAAGACCGTCGGCTTTGGTGGCTACTCCCTCGGCTACCATTTTATCTACATCTTCATCCAGCTTTTGCACCAACTTAAGAAAACTTTCTGCCAGTTTTTTCTTGTTGGTGAGTGAAATCACTTGCCAATAGGCTTGGTCTGTATTCAGAATGACCTCTTGCATGCCTGTGGCATGTTGTGAGCGGGCAAGTTGTTCGGCATATTTGGTGATTTTATTATACGCTATGATTTTACCTCCCATAAAGAGTGGTTGGGTAAGGGTAGCTGTACCTGCATATAGATTTCTTGTATCTGTGCGAAGTGCATCGACCAGGCCTTGCCCCATACTGTTCAAACCTCCTTCCAATGGTTGAAGTGCCGGGAGTAATGTGGATAATATAGGATTATTGGCTGCCATTTCTTTTAAGGCAGCAGAAGTAGAGATCCCAATGTGGCTGATAGATTGTTTTTGATCGTCACTCAGTAAGGAAATTTCCTTTTGTGTATGCATGTATGTGCCCATTACATCAATCTTGGGCAAATAATTGGTAAATGCCGCTTTACGTTGATAGTGTGCAGCATTTATTTTTTCTTGGCCGATCCGTAATTCTTTGTTGTTTGTAAGAGCTAGGGCTCGGCAACTGTCCAGATTAAGTATCCGTTGGGCATATGTACCTACGGTGAACAGAGATAGGAGTAGGAAGCTTGTAAATCTTTTCATTGCCAATTTAGCTTTAATGTTTAGTTGCTTATGCAATATTGCAAATATATCGCTATTCTAACAAATTACCAAGGCAAAAGGTTGAAAAGATTGTTGAAACAACCTTATTTAAATATTCCCTTTAAAACAGTTTTTCAAATATAGAATCTGTCTTAAAGGGAATATGTGTATTATCTGTTTAGGGGAGTTTGTTGTATTTTACTTTCGAAGCAATCGGATTGTAGATTACCCTGCTCTTTTTATTGGAAGTGGTTGGTTGTTCCGGCTGCGGTGGTTGTGGAAATGAGTGGTGATCCATGTGATACATTACAGAATAAAGCAAGGTATCTTGCGGTGTACCCAGTTCCCCCAATTTCTCTGCAGGATTTTCTGCCACTTGGTGTGCAGGAGTCAAGCCGCTGGTAAAATAGTCATATTCTCCTTTTGAGTTACTAAGATAAGCCGTTGTCAACCAAAACTCCAGTTCGGGGTATTCGGGAGTAGTAAAGAGACTTTGCGCTACATTTTTTCCGAATGTTGCTTCTCCTACCTGAATGAGTTTATCTCCTAAATAAGGTCGGAGACAATTGATGACCATTTCTGATGCAGATGCCGTATTTCCTGAAGTAATGATATATAGGTTTTCATAATTGTAACCTGTTATACCCTCTTGAAACGGAATCGTTTCTTCTTTATTGATTTTGTTATTGTATATCAGCTTTAGGCATGTTTGTCCACTTGCACTAGATGGTGCCAACATGCTACTGAGTAATACGGCTGTAGATACATATCCACCTGGATTGTATCGAAGGTCTAAAATTACATCGTTGGGAGATGTACTCATACCCTCTGCAAATGCACTTTTTAGTTTATCTTCTTCTTCGGTTTCGAAACTGTTGTATAAGATATAAAATGCTTTTCGTCCTCCTTCTGTGGTTATGTTTTTAGTTAGGAAGACGCTTGGTTGGTCTACGATACGTGGGGCAGGCATTTGTACTTCGCAAGTATCATAAACTTGCTTATCGTTTTCTCCTGTTGCCGTATGGGGAGTAATCAGCATATATCGATAAGACTGGGTAGGGTACTGAAAGTATTGGCTGTAATTACTGTTGGTAATTTTCTGACTATCTACAGCAATAACACAGCTTCCTCGTTTTAAACCTGCTTCTTTAGCAGGAGACTGATCCTGTACATATAAGATACGAACTGCATTAGTCCCATCTTCCAAACGTATTATTGTACCTTCTAATCCAAAAGAAGGTGATGTCGTTTCTACTCTTGATCTTTGGTAAACAGAATCTATATGTGAGAAAATGACAGAACCTTTTTTATCTTTGTCAGATACGACGGAAGACAAAAACTCTTGAGGTTTTTTGAAAAAATCAATATTATCTTCTGCCGGCAGATCTTCATAAAATAAATAATTCTGCTGCATGGTTTCATAAATCCATGTTTTGGCAGCAATCAGCGCATAATACTCTCCTGAGCGATCTTCTCCGCACGAACCTAAAAAAACGGATGGCAAAAGAAGACTGATTAAAAGATAAATAGGATATTTTTTCATGCTATTTAGCGCATTTGAAATGAATTCTGTCCAATCATATTTCCATCAGCAAAGATATATACATTGTATGTACCTGCTGGAAGGAATTCCTCTACATCCCAATATACAGTTACACTTTGTTCTTCTCCGGTATACTCAATGTATTTTTTTATAGAATATGAAATATTCCTGTCTTCGTAAGAGAATGTAGTATTCCCTTTAGTTAGGATGTCATTGTCCGGTTTTGCTATACGTAAATATAGAGTTTTGTTACCTGTTTCTGCTGTGATATTTTTTACAATAGTAAAGGTAATGGCGATTTTCTTTACGTCTTTTACTTTTTTAGCTTTTTTACCTCGTTTATTCATCGGGGTGACTACAATGTTGGTTGCATCGAGCTGAGCAGCTAAAGATACTTTTTCGTTCAGGTTTTTCTTTTCTGCAGCCAGATTACTGATTTGTACAGTTGCAGCACTGTATTTGGTCTTGACTTCTTGATTTTCCTTAGTTAAGGCTTCGTTTATTTTATTCAAAGAGTCTATCTGCATTACATAACTTCTTAATACGGCACGCACTGTCTTCAGTTCTTTTTTCAGACGCATAATTTCGGCAGCGTTGCTACTCTTTACTTGGCGCAATTCTTCCAGTAAGCGCTGAGTTTTCAACTTTTCACTTTCCAATTTTTCGCGCAAAGAATCGTTGCTGATTTGTATTTGAAGTTCATCGTATTGGGTTGCGAACGTATTGTATTCATTTTCCATTTCCTCTTTTTCTATAGCAAAGAGTTCTGTCATTTCTTTATTCTTGCGGAATTCGTTGAATGCCAAGAATGAAATAATACCGATAACACCTATTAAAGCGGCTATTGCAATGATGAATTTTTTATTCTTTTCCATGAAAACACTATTTTGGGCAAAAATACAACTAATTTGTGAACATGGGAGAATGTATTGCTAAAAAAATATTATCTGTTATGGTCTGATATGGATAATTAAAGAGTTATCTCCTTGTTTCCAATGATAAAAGGAGAGGCTGGGATATTTTGATATACCTTCATTATCTATCCATTGGTTCAATAAATCGAGCAGAGATTGGCTGTTATCTGTAGTTATATAAGTTGTCGGATTATAAGAAAATATATTTTCATTTTCTATTTGTCCCGAACCTATTGCTTTTACAGTATTTGGGTGATAACTTTTTGAAATACGTCCTCCATTTCCTTTGTAAATTAAAGCACCATATGCTTTGGGGTAATTGTTGTTATGCGTAAAACAGTTTTCTATATATCCTCCGTCCCTTTGTTCATTACATATTCCTGCTCCATTTGCAGCTTCTTTATAAGAACATTGTTCTGTAAAACAATTCAATATTCCTTTCATATTTATGTTTGAGATTCCTCCGTAAGAACCGTCTTCGAAAGAAAATTCCGTTTGTTCTACAGAGCAGTTGATGATAAATCCTTTGTTGATTCCTGCGATGCCTCCTGATGTTGTAGATTTAGTTGTATTAAAGAGACTATTAGTGACTCTGCAACCATCAATTAGGCCTCTGTTTTCCCCACATAAAAGTCCCGTCATGGAGCATTTGTTTTTTAACGATGAATACGAAATCTGTGATAAGTGCAGGTTTTTTACCACTCCGGTTTCATCGATGAAGCCAAATAATCCGGTGCGTAAACGATAAGTAAATGTACTTAATATGATATTGCTTAAAGTGTGGTTCTGACCGTCGAATATATCTTTGAACCCAAGTTCATGTCCACCTGTCTTAATCCATCCTATGTCAAGAAGCTCTGCGCATTGTGCCTCACTGAAAGTCAGATCGTTCTGTAAATAGTAAGTTGTCACTCCATTTTGGGTTGTGCCAAATTCTTCAAGACTGCGACCTTTGTATTCATTTCCGTTGATTAATTGCGTAAAAGCAATGAAATCTTCGGAGGTGTAGATACCAATATTGCCTTCTGTTGTCTTTATTAGGCAATTGTAGGAATATCCACTGCTAAAAGAGTGGCTGGGAAGTGTGGTTTGTATACGTCCTTTGAGGGTGACTAATGTGATATCAATAGATAGATTATCGTATGGCGGAATAATGAAAGAATAAATGCCATCTTCTTTTTGTTCAAAAAAGATGGTGTGTTTTATTTGATTATCGTAGGTAATTTCTGAGGTTTCTGGATTTATATGAGAAATACTCACAGAAGGAGTAAATTCTATTTTTTCCAAAGTTTGATTAAGTTCTGGACTTACAGAAAATGAAATTTGTGAAAACAAGTGATTAAACGACAGTTGAATAGGTTGTCCATAGGGGATAGTTTGCTGTGCAATAAGAATATCCTGTAATTCTTCTTTTTCATTATAGATAAATTGATTATCGGATAACACGGGAGGGTGATAAGCGAGAATATGGGCTGGAATTTCTTCTTCCTCCCATTTCTTGGGGAGTTCTCCTTGCCAGTTTGTACCTGAATAGGTTAATATACTACCATCTACATATAGTCCTCCAGAACTGAAAAATGAAATAGTGCTTAGTTCAGGAAGAGATTGTTCCGAGGAAACCATACGTGATTTTTCAGAAAAGAAGGTGTTACATAACTTACCTTGTATAATGACTGGATATTCTTTGGAGTGATGAGGGCTTTCGGTAGTGCAACCAGCAAAAAGTATTGAAAAGAGGAGTGTTATAAATATTTTTTTCATTATGCGCTATTTTTCTGTATATAACGCAATGGTTTGTCTTTATTATACCAGTGAAACAATAAAAAACGTTGCCCACCTGTCACAGGCAAGCAACGTTGCTTACAATACAAATACAACTAAACGAGATATTTTATTGTTACACAATTCCTTGAGCCATCATTGCATGGGCTACTTTCATGAAACCTGCAATGTTTGCTCCTTTTACATAATTTATGTAACCATCAGTTTCTGTTCCGTATTTCACACATTGTTCATGAATATTATGCATGATTTGATGTAGTTTTTCGTCTACTTCCTGTGCACTCCAACTTAAATGCATTGCATTCTGGCTCATTTCCAGTCCGGAAGTCGCTACACCTCCTGCATTTACAGCCTTGCCAGGAGCATACATAATTTTATGTTCAATGAAGGAGTCTATAGCTTCAGGAGTACAACCCATGTTGGATATTTCACCGACACAGAGAACCTGATTGTCTATCAGATGACGTGCATCTTCACCATTTAGTTCATTCTGAGTTGCACAAGGAAGCGCTATATCTACTTTTACTTCCCATGGGCGGCGTCCTTCTACAAATGTTGCGCTAGGATAACGTTCTGCATACGGGGCTACGATGTCGTTGCCTGAAGCACGTAATTCAAGCATATAGTCGATTTTTTCTCCACTGATACCATCCGGATCGTATATGTATCCATCCGGTCCGGAGATTGTCACCACTTTGGCACCCAGTTGAGTTGCTTTTGTTGCTGCTCCCCATGCTACGTTTCCAAAACCAGAGATTGCTACAGTTTTACCTTTTATATCGATATTTTTCTTGTCGAGCATATGTTTCACGAAGTACAGACCTCCGAATCCGGTAGCTTCCGGACGGATAAGTGAACCACCAAACTCCAACCCTTTTCCGGTAAATGTTCCGGTAAATTCATGAGTCAGTTTTTTATACATACCAAACATGTAGCCCACTTCACGTCCACCTACACCAATGTCTCCTGCTGGGACATCCATGTCCGGACCTACATGACGCCACAATTCCAGCATAAAGGCCTGACAGAAGCGCATTACTTCTGCATCGCTTTTACCACGAGGAGAGAAGTCGGAACCACCTTTTCCTCCTCCCATTGGTAATGTAGTAAGGGCGTTTTTGAAAGTTTGTTCAAATCCTAAAAATTTTAGGATAGAAAGGTTTACAGAAGCGTGAAAACGGATACCACCTTTGTATGGGCCAATCGCATTGTTGAATTGCACACGATAACCTAAATTGACTTGTACTTTTCCTTTGTCATCTACCCAAGGAACACGGAATGTGATGATACGGTCTGGTTCGACAAGGCGTTCAATCAGCGAAGCTTTTTCGAATTCCGGATGTTGGTTGTATACATCTTGAATAGAAAGCAAAACTTCTCTTACTGCTTGCAAGTACTCAGATTCACCTGGATGTTTAGCTTCCAAGGAAGCCATAATTTGATTGATATCCATAATTATATAGTTTAAGGTCTGACAAAAAGAAATCTTTTATATCTGCAAAGATATGCTTTTCTGTATATCTTCAAAATGTTTTTCACTCTTTTTCTCGTTTATAACAATAAAAAGTTATTAATGACATCTTGTTGTCATCTATGAAATCGAGCGGTGAGTGATTAAAAGTATTCGATAACGATGAAAGTCTGAGTCATAGGTTGTATGAATCGGGAGAATTATGTAGATTTGTTAGCAGAATAGAGTCTAAATCAGAGTGTACTATGCTTAGCAAATTAAAATTAAACCAGCTTTATTTTAAAGATACACAGTTTGTGAACTTAATGACAAAACGCATATTCAATGTTTTGTTGGTGGCAAACCCCTATGATGCATTTATGTTGGAGGATGATGGACGTATCGATGAAAAGATTTTTATAGAATACATGAATCTCAGTCTTCGATATCCTCCCCGTTTTACTCAAGTATCGACAGAGGAAGATGCTTGGAAGCAGTTGGGAATAACGATGTTTGATTTGGTTATTTGTATGCCGGGCTCGGATAATAGTGATACTTTTGATATTGCCAGACAGATAAAGGAGAAGTATCCTAAAATTCCACTTGTCGTTCTGACTCCATTTTCGCATGGCATTACCCAACGTATGGCAAGTGAAGATCTTAGTATTTTTGAATATGTATTTTGCTGGTTGGGAAATACCGATTTATTGGTATCCATCATCAAGCTGATTGAAGATAAGATGAATTTGGAACATGACATCAAGGAGGTAGGAGTCCAGATGATCATGTTAGTGGAGGACTCTATTCGTTTTTACTCATCCGTCCTTCCCAATCTTTATAAGTTCGTACTCCGCCAAAGTCAGGAATTTGCAACCGAAGCCTTGAACGAACATCAGCGTACACTTCGTATGCGTGGACGTCCTAAGATTGTGTTGGCCCGTTCTTACGAGGAAGCGATGGGGCTCTATAAAAAATACAGTAACAATACGTTGGGTATCATATCGGATGCCCGATTCCCGCATGAAGGAGTGGACGACCCGTTGGCTGGTGTCAAACTGTTGACAGAAATCCGTCGCTACGATCCTTTTGTACCTCTTATCCTACAGTCAGCAGAAGAAGAAAATAGAAGCTATGCCAATGAATTGGATGTGCAGTTTATCGATAAGAATTCGAAGAAAATGGATGTCGATTTGAGGGAAGCCGTGTCTGCAAGCTTCGGTTTTGGTGATTTTATTTTCTTAAATCCCCAAACCATGGAAGAAGTAGTACGGGTACATAATCTGAAAGAACTTCAGAATGTCATCTATTCTATTCCTGCTGACTCCTTATTATATCATATTACTCGTAATCATGTATCGCGCTGGTTGTATTCAAGAGCAATCTTTCCTGTAGCTGAATTTTTGAAACAGGTTACTTGGGAATCTTTACAAGATATTGATGCACATCGTAAAATCATCTTTGAAGCGATTGTGAAATACCGGAAGATGAAGAATCAGGGAGTTGTGGCTGTATTCCAGCGTGACCGTTTCGACCGTTATTCCAATTTTGCGCGTATTGGCGACGGCTCATTGGGAGGAAAAGGAAGAGGACTTGCCTTCATTGATAATATGGTGAAGCGTCATGCCGAATTCGAGGAATTTGAAAATGCAACGGTAGTTATTCCGAAAACGGTGGTACTGTGTACGGATATTTTCGATGAATTTATGGATATGAACAATCTGTACCAGCTGGCCTTAAGTGATGCAGACGATGAAACCATTCTTCGCGCTTTTCTCCGTGCAAAGCTGCCGGACAGATTGGTAGAGGACTTTTTTGCGTTCTTTGAGGTTGTAAAGGCGCCAATTGCCATCCGCTCGTCCAGCTTGTTGGAAGATTCGCATTACCAACCTTTTGCTGGCATTTATTCCACTTATATGATACCTTATCTGGAAGATAAGTATGAAATGCTTCGTATGTTAAGTGATGCCATTAAGGGGGTATATGCATCCGTCTATTATAAAGATAGTAAAGCTTATATGCAGGCTACACGGAATGTAATCGACCAGGAAAAAATGGCTGTAATCTTGCAGGAGGTAGTCGGAACACAGTATGGCAGCCGTTATTATCCTTCAATTTCAGGTGTGGCTCGTTCCATTAATTATTATCCGATAAACGATGAACAGGCAGAAGAAGGTACAGTGAGTCTGGCATTGGGATTAGGTAAATATATCGTAGATGGCGGTTTGACTCTTCGCGTATGTCCTTATCATCCGGACAAGGTGCTGCAGACAAGTGAAATGGAAATGGCATTACGTGAAACACAGACACGTTTTTATGCACTTGACCTGGAAAATACAGGTAATAATTTTTCGCTCGACGATGGATTTAATCTGTTAAAACTTCCGGTAAAAGAGGCAGAGAACGATGGCTCTCTCAATTATATAGCCTCTACTTACGACCCTTACGATATGGTAATACGCGATGGTATCTATCCGGGTGGCCGTAAACTGATTACTTTTGCCAATATATTGCAACATGATGTCTTCCCGTTGGCTCGTATTCTTCAGTTGGTACAGAAGTATGGACAGGGAGAGATGCGCCGTCCGGTAGAGATTGAATTTGCAGTTAATTTGGATGCTCGTACCAAATCAGGAACGTTCTATTTGTTACAAATTCGTCCGATGGTAGATATGAAGGCGAATTTAACAGAAGATCTGACATTGATACCCGAAGAGCGCTTATTGCTGAAGAGTGAGAATTCATTAGGACATGGTGTGATGGATGATATTCACGATGTGATTTATGTGAAAACGGAGGGCTATTCTGCTTCGAACAATCAGTTGATAGCTTATGATATAGAGAAATTGAATCGTCGTTTTCTGGATGAAGAGAAACATTATGTACTGGTAGGGCCCGGACGTTGGGGAAGTAGCGATACCTGGTTGGGTATTCCGGTGAAATGGCCCAATATATCGGCAGCCCGTGTCATTGTAGAAGCAGGACTGACAAATTATCGTATTGATCCTAGTCAGGGAACTCACTTTTTCCAGAATCTTACTTCGTTTGGAGTTGGGTATTTTACCATTAATGCCTATATGAACGACGGATTGTATAATCAGGAACTTCTGAACAGTATGCCTGCCGTAGAAGAAACTAAGTTTATACGCTGGGTACATTTTGATAAGCCTTTGTCTGTCAAAATGGATGGAAAGAAAAAAATAGGTGTTGTTGAAATAGGATAGTGCTTGACAGAGAAACTGTATCAAGATAAGATTTATTATCATAAATATAAACGTATGATTCTGTTTGCTGATTGAAATCGACGACGTCGGCTGCACAATCGCCTACGTTGGCCGTATAGCCAACAACGATAACTGTGCAGCCGGCGTCGTCGATTAAAGTTTTTATCATTCATTGTTACCTTTTTATTCCTGCCACATTGTTGAACTGTCAAAAAAAAGACAATTCTAATTTCTGCTTTTCTCCGGATTTGGATAAAACTGCTGTTTATATACATATTTATGCTATTAAGGGCTTTCCTGATATGAGTAAAGTCCGGTTTCTTTATTTGCCATTTGGGTAAACAGAAAAATGCTTTTTATGCAGTCTGATAAAATAAATTCATATATGGTCTGTGTAAGTAAAACCAGATATATAATATATTATTATTGATGTTTGGGGGTATCTTTTTCTTTGCGAACTATTAAAATCTTAAAGAAAGAATATTTATTTGATTAATAATATTGTGAAATTTGCAGAATTATGTAATTGAGAAGGAATGAAAAATGAAAATTAGAACAAAAAAAGAAAAATTAGACCTTTCCTGCTTTTGTGAATGTCTGTTTCTTTGCAAATGGAATATTCTATAGTTTGTATAGGGAAAAAATAAAATGAAAAAAGCTTATTGTGGATTGATGTCCTTACTATTACTTGGATTATTTTCTTGTGCGAAAGAGGAGACGGCAAGTTCTGTGAAAGGGCGTATTAGTGTAAGTATGAGTGCTGACCAAAGTCTACTGGGAGAGCAGTCAAGAGGCAGTGTAAGTGGTGAAACCCCGGATGTAAATGATTTTAGTTTGAGCATTGTTTCCGAAGATGAAGACTTTTCTTCGTCATGGGATCGTTTTGCCGACTTTGAACCGGTAATAGTTGATGTAGGAACTTATACGGTAACAGCATCGTATGGGAATGCTGATACTGAAGGATTTGATGCATTGAGCTATTTGGGTAGTACCACTGTAGATGTGAAAAAAAATGAAGTAACCGATGCTTCTATTCTTTGTTCTATCAACAAAGCTAAAGTATCAATTACATATACAGAAGATTTTCAGACGTATTTTTCTTCTTATAGCGCATATATTAATACTTCTAAGGGAAATAAGGTAAGCTATTTGTCTGATGAAATTCGAGGGGCTTATTTTGTTCCAGGTGATTTGAGTGTGTATTTGGAAGTAACTCGTCAGGGAAATTCTCAAAAGATTACATTGAATCCTAAGAACTTTACAGCCGAAGTAAAGCATGAGTATCGGTTGACGATGGATGTAGATGCTTCTACAGCTTCACTAAAAATTATCTTTAATGATAATCCATTGTCTGAAGAAAATGTAGATATAAATATATCGGATGAGGCTTTAAGTGCGGCTCCTCCTGTTTTTACACCTTATGGCTTCTCTTCGGGAACAGCTATAGAAGTGAGTGAGTATGGAAGTGTTTCAGAAAAACTGGAAGCTTATCTAAATGCACCGGCAGGTTTAGCTAGATGTGAATTAATGACTCAGTCGGAAGCCTTGAAGACACAAGGTTGGCCTGAAAGTGTAGATTTAATGAATCTGACAGCTGAACAATCGCAGAAGTTGGTAGAATTGGGACTAGCAACAAGAGGGTTGGGAGCAAATCATGATAAGATAGCGACAATTGATTTTCAGAATATAATTCCTCATTTGTACTGCGTAAGTGGACAAGATGAAGAACATGTATTTACTTTGAAAGCAACAGATCTGTATTCAAAGGTTTCAGAAGATTTGGTTTTGAAGGTATTGACTCATCTTATTGTCTTCGATGTTCAATTGCCGGCATCGGTTCCTTATGGAAGTTCTGTCATAACTTTCCCTTTGACATTGGAAGGAGATGTAGCGAAAGTACAGTTCTATTACGATGAAAATGGAATATATAAGCCTTTCGATTCTGCTCATGTTTCTGTACAGCCGGATGGTGATAATCAGTATACAGTGACTTTGACATATCCAAATTCGCTGACTGATACAGAGAATGGAGTGAAGTTTAAGGCTGCATATGGTGCGAAAGCTATAGAACGTATAATTTCTGTAGAAGCTCCTACACTTCAGGTTTCATTGAAAAACGGTAAGGCAGATGTGTGGGCTACTAAAGTGGATATGCAAGTTACCGATTTGACTCAGTCTCTGGAAATATCGGTAGAGACCGTTGAATTTCAGTATAAAAAGGACGGTGTGTGGACAAAATGGGATAATGTCTCATTGAATGGAATGAATCAATTTACTCTGAAGGGATTGTCAGCAGGAGCTACTTATACTATTCGTGCTGCACATACCCAAGGTTTATATTCCAATGAATTAGAGATTACTACAGAACAGGCAACACAGTTGCCTAACGCCGGAATGGAAGAGTGGTTCTCTAATAAAATTGCAGAAGATGGTACAGATTTATCTGGAAACAGTAAAGTATATTGGAATAAGTGGTATCCATGGAATGAAAGTATTAATACTTCAAAAGGTTGGAGTACTGTGAACCAGACAACCACACAATATGGTGCTACTCCTTCTACCTTTTGGGGATTCCCTACCTTCCCTTATGTGGGATGTTGCTATACTACCAACTCCGGTACGTTGAGAACAGATAATCATTACGAAGGAAGCTATGCTGCATTGATTCGTACCGTTGGATGGGGACATGATAATCAGGCTGATGGTAGAGATAGTCAGAATGTAACTCCGGGAGAATTGTATTTGGGTAGTTATGATGTGTCTACCCATACTCCAATATATGGATATGATTTTACATCGAGACCTACAGGACTTGCTTTCTATTATCAGTATGTTCCTAAGAATGAAGCAGACTATTGGGAAGTGCAGATAGAGGTGAAAGATGCAGAAGGACAAAACATTGCTTCTCAAAGAATAACTCGGAGTGGAAATGTATCGGAATATACTAAAGAAGTCGTACCGTTGACTTATGGTATAGTGAAGAAAGCTGCATCTATTTCTGTTATTTTCCGCTCTTCGGCTAATCCGGATTGTCTGGTTTCGAATGAAACTAACTTATCTTATCCTAAATTTGGTAATTTAAGTGATGGAGAATATGTAGGTAGCCAACTTTATATTGATAACATAGAACTGATTTACGAATAAATAAAAAATAGAAATATATGAAAAAAATATTTTACGTTTATTTGATATTGCTCATTAATATGCTGACTTTTACTGCCTGCCATAATGAGTCTATGATGGATACGGAAGGAGTAGGAGGAAAGGGAGAATTGAGCTTATCTTCTCTGAAAATGGATGTAAATCTGAAGGTGGACAGTGTGTATTTAGGTTCTCGTTCACAAACTTCAGTAGATTTCAGCCAATATATTGTATCAATATATAATAGTCAGTCTCAACAAGTAGAACAATGGGTTTATAGAGAAATGCCTGAAATTGTTTCACTGGAAGTGGGAAGTTATACTATTACTGTGACTTCATCGGCTGAGCAGACTAGCGGATTTGATGCTCCTTATTATAAAGGAAGTACTTCTTTCGATATTCAGAAAGATAAAGTGACTGAAGTGCCGACTATTATATGCAGTTTGGCTAATATGTTGTTTACTGTGGTATATGACGAGGACTTTGAAGGATTGTTAGGAGAAGATGTGGTCACTACCGTTACTATTGGAGAAAATTCTTTGGATATTCCTGTTTCTGAAACAAGAAAGGCTTATTTGGCTGCTCCGAGTACTGAAAATATATCGATGACTGTAACATTGAAAGGAACAATAGATGGTGAAGCGATTGATTATAGTCAGCGTTTTGAAAATGTAAAAGCGGGAGTGCACAATGTAATTCGCTATAAATTTGATACAGTAAATGGAGATATCCCTAAAGAAGGTTCTTTAAATGTGTCAATTGGCATTGATTCATCATTGGATGGAAGTGATGAAGTTATTGGAGTGGATCCGGGGCAAGAACCGGATATCGATGACTTCCCTACAGATGGAGAAGGAGGGGATACCGAACAGAATAAACCATCAATTGTGGGAACCGACTTCAATGGTGCTGCTTTTGATATAGAAAATGATGTATTATCTATACCAACTACTTTGGAAGGAAAAATGCCTTTGACAGTTACCCTGAATGCACCAAATGGTATTGCTCATGTGTATGTAACGATTGATTCTGAGACATTGACAGAAGCAGTTTTAACTGATGTGGGCCTGAAGAAGAGCTTTGATTTGGCAGAACCGGGAGATCTTGAAGAAGGATTGGCAAGTTTGGGATTCCCTGTAGGTAGTGAAATAATTGGGCAAAAGACAATTCCTTTCAGTATTACAGAATTTACTCCGTTACTGGGTATTTATGGAGCGGCAAGTCATAACTTTATCATTCGTCTGGTTGACCAGAAAGGATTGGAAGTTACACAAACCTTAAAGATTAAGAGCGTATAATCATGAAGCGATATTATATAATGGCATTGGCTGGCCTTATGTTATGCCTGAATGCTTGTAAAGAAGATACCGGATTGGCTGATGCAGAGGGACGTTTACGTCTCTCTGTGGATGTGTCCGATAAAGTGGAAGTGGTTTCGCGTACAATTACTGATGAAGAGCAGACCGACTTGAATCAGAATTGTAAAGTGCGTATTTATCGTGGAGAAAGTCTGGTGCAGAAATATCAGGGAATAGAAAATATTCCCGCTTCTATTGCTTTGGTCAGTGGAGAGTATTCTGTCAGAGTAACGGCTGGTGATTCTGTGGCTGCTTCGTTTGACCAGCGTTTTTTTGAGGGGAAAAAAGGTTTTACCATAAGTAAAGGTGAAACCAGCACGGTTGAAGTAAATTGTGGTATTGCTAATACTGTGGTTGCCATAACGTGGGATGAATCGTTGAAAGAGGTTTTCAAAGACGGCTATCAGGTTACGGTAACCTCTGCTACAGGTGAATTAGTTTTCTCTTCAGCTAATGCGGATCAGAAAGGGTATTTCAGTTTACCGGAAGATAATAGAAAATTAATTTGTAAATTTAGTGCGACTAAGTTGAATGGAGAGAAGTATGAGAATTCTACAGAGCTTACAGAACTGAAGTCTGGTACTCTCTATAATTTAACTTACCGTTATACGTCTCCAGAACAGAATCCTACTGGAGGTGCTGCAATAACGATTCAGATAGATGAAACTCCGTTACAGGAAGAGGAGTTCGTGATTACGTTGAAGCAGCGTCCTGTAATAACTTGTGTGGATGGAGAGGGAGTTACATATGACTTAGAGCATCCTGTATTTTTGGAACCTGGGGTACAGAAAGACTTTTATTTTCAGATAGCCACTTCTTCTCCATTGGTAAGTTTGGTTATTCAGAATGACCGTTTTACAGAGTGGGGATTTGATGCTAATCAGTTTGATATGTTGCAACTTAATGGGCAAGAAGAGGCTCTAAAATCTTTGGGACTTTCGGTTGCGGATAAGAATTCTACCCTCAATGGAGATAATTGGAAGGTATTGTTTGCTCAAAGTTTGATAGCCAAAATGACTGCCATAGGTAATAATTCTGTAACTAATATTACTGCTACTGATACTAATGGAAAAACTCGTACTGTAGTATGGGATATCATTGCTTCGGATGTTAAAGTAATAACGGAGGAAATACTTCCCTATGAAGTATGGACTTCAAAGGCTACTTTACATGGTACTGTTGTTGGAGCTTTGAACGCTGCTCCACGTTTCCGCTATCGTGTAAAAGAAACTACAGATTGGACTATTGTGGATGCCGATTTGACAGAACAGAGCTTCAGTAAGGAAATTTCAGGCTTAGTTCCTGGAACTACTTATGAATATCAGGCAATGGATGGTGAACAGGCTTCTTCTGTGGTGTGTGAGTTTACCACAGAAGATACATTCCAGCCGGAAAATGCAGGATTTGAATATACTTCTGGAAGTTCGCCTATTTTGATTTACGGTGATGGCCAGTCTATGTGGTGGGATACCGGAAATCATGGTTCTTCAACTTTGGGAGTGAATGTTACTACTCCAGATACATCTGTTAAACACGGTGGAAAACAGTCTATCTTGTTGTCTTCCCAGTATGTAGGCTTGGGTATCTTTGGTAAATTTGCTGCCGGAAACTTATTCGTAGGACAGTTTATTTCAAAAGACGGTACTGATGGAATACTTGGATGGGGACGTCCTTGTACCAGTCGTCCGAAGGCTTTGAAAGTGTGGGTACGCTATGAACCGGGAACTGTGGACTACAATCATACAGGAACTTCGCTTATCAATAAAGGAGATATGGATAAGGGAATTATTTATGTGGCAGTGGGCGACTGGGCTGGTCAGGAAGCAAATGGAATGACATGGCCTTTCGTGGTAAGAACTAAAAATCAGGCAAGTCTGTTCAGTACCGAGAAAGGGACTTATTCGGGAGATGGTACTATTGCTTATGGTGAGAAGACTTTCGATGAAGCTTACAAGGATGGAGAGAATCTGGTTGAGTTGACAATAAATCTGGATTATGACAATTATGGAGGTAATAAGCGTAAACCTACCTCTATCATTATTGTAGCTTCGGCAAGTAAATATGGTGATTACTTTGCTGGAAGTACCGGTAGTAAAATGTGGCTTGACGATATGGAGTTGATTTATGAATAAACTTAGATAAAGTAAATTTGTGAAAAAAATAGTTTATATATTGTTGTGTCTGATGTGCGGCATCGTAGAGATGCACGCACAGGATACTCAGAAGAAACTTCCCCCTAAAGTGTTTGTACCTAAGGGGCAATGGATTGTAGGAAGTAATGTTTCTTATTCTGAGCATACAGAAAGTAATTATGACTTTCTGGTCGTAGAGGGAGTAAATTCGGATGGTTATAAATTTAAGATAAGTCCGATGTTTGCTTATGCACTGAAGGATAATATGGCGTTGGGAGCTCGTTTCAATTATTCACGTACACTTGTTCGTATGGATGAAACTCAGATTAATCTGGATGATGAAAACCAGTTTGATGTGAATAATATCTATCAGCTTAAGCATTCGTATTCAGCGATGGCTATTTTCCGTAGCTATATTCCGTTGGGAGAAAGTAAACGTTTTGCATTGTTTAGCGAAACTCAGTTGGAAGTTGGAGGAAGTCAGTCTAAAGTATCCAATGGACGTGGAGAGGAACTTACTGGAACTTATTCTACTTCTGTAGATATGGGACTTGGAGTTAGTCCGGGACTAGTTGCATTTATCAATAATTATACGGCGGTGGAAGTCAGTGTCGGAGTATTGGGAGTGAATTTAAGTAAGAAGAGACAGACAACTAATCAGGTGGAAACTGGAGAACAATCGTCTACTTCTGCGAATTTTAAAATTAATATATTCTCAATAGGATTGGGAATTGCATTTTACTTATAATTATGGTAATATTGTTGCGTTTATATAGTTTGATATTATTTATTCTATTGGGAACTTCCTGGGTTATGGCTCAGGTGGCTTCTGATTCGATTGTAAAAATTCATCCTGATACTGTCTATAAGTTTATACATGTACATGATACCGTATATGTATCAAATTCTGAGTTGAAAGCTCCAGTCGATTCGTCACGTATTATTTATACTAAGCCAGTAGGACGTTATAATCGTGGTATTACCAATTACCGTTTCATCCCTAAAAATAAATGGATTGGTGGTGTTACTTTCTCTGTGTTTAGTTTTGAAGCTGACAACAGTCGTGTCTTGTTTTCTTTGTTAAAAGACATTGATGTGAATCTTCGTACATTGAGTGTGCATCCGTTTATTGGTTATGCGGTAAAAGATAATACAATAATTGGAGTAAAACTGGGGTATTCAAGAGTGTCTGGAGCAATCAATAATTTTGCTTTAAATATAGATGATTTGGACGTTTCTTTGAAAGATATTCATTATTCAGAAGATTTGTATTCTTTTAATTTGTTTCATCGTTCGTATATAGGTATTGATCCAAAAGGATTATTTGGCTTATTCAATGAAACTACTATAGGGTATAATACCGGTTCTTCACGTTTTTCTCGTGGGGCTGATGAAACCTTGAAATATACGGATACAACCATCAATCAGTTACACTTTGGTATTAATCCGGGTATTGCCATTTCTGTTATGCCTAATGTGGGAGCTGAAATTTCATTTGGGGTGGCAGGTTTTACCTATAATTGGGAAAAACAGAAGAAAAGTTCGGGAGAGACTGGTAAACGAACCAACAGCGGAGCCAATTTTAAAATTAATTTGTTGAATATCAATATCGGTTTAACCGTATGCATCTGATGATATGAAGAAGATAATATATAAAATAGCAGGGGTCTGTCTTTGTTTAATAGTATGTTTGCTCACTGCTTGTTTGAAAAATGACTTTCCTTATCCTACGGTAAAACTCTATATCACCGATATGACTGTAGAAGGACAAGTGGGAAATGCCGTAATTTCGAATGATGAACGGAAAGTAACCCTACAATTGAATGAAACTGTAAATCCAAAGAAAGTAAAGATTCACTCTTTGGAAGTAACAGAAGGTGGAAAGGCTTCGATTGAACCAGAATCGATTGTTGATTTGAGCCAACCGTTGAATATAACTTTGTCCTTGTATCAAGATTATATTTGGACAGTGGTAGCCGAACAGACAATTGAACGGGTATTTACTGTAAATGGTCAGATTGGTCAAGCTTATTTTTATCCGGAAGAAAGGGAAGCTGCGGTGAATATTCCTCGGGCACAGGGTCTGAAATCGATTCAACTGACTGCATTGAAATTAGGTCCGGAAGGCTCTACACAAAATGGAACAACTGCACTCCCTGAATTACAGTGGGAGAACAAAGGAGCATTTGCAACTGCTAAAGTACAGGTGAAATATAGTGATTTCATTGATGAAGAGTGGACTTTATATGTAAACCTTACAGATATAAATGTAGGAGTTAATAGTGTAGATGCTTGGACTAATGTAGCTTGGGTTAACGGATTTGGACGTCAAGGTGCAGAAAATGGCTGTGAATATAAAAAGGATGGAGAGCAGGATTGGATTCGCGTAAGCAGTTCGGGCATAACTCATGAGGGTGGTAACTTTAAAGCTCGTCTGATTCATTTGGATGCTGCTACTACTTATGTTTGTAGAGCTTACTCGGGAGAAGAGTATGGAGAGGAAACAAAGTTTACCACTGGAATTGCTGCTACAGTTCCTAACTTAGGCTTCGACGAATGGCATAAGGAAGGAAAGGTAATATGTCCTTGGAAAGAAGGAGGTATATCTTATTGGGATACAGGAAACTGGGGAAGTACAACTCTTTCTGCTAATGACAATATTACTCAGCCTACTTCTGATGTTTGGAGCGGAGCGCCTCAGGGAGGTCAGGCTGCCATGTTAGGTTCTAAGTTTGTAGGGCTTGGTTCTTTCGGTAAATTTGCTGCCGGTAACTTGTTCTTGGGTGAATATAAGGAAACAGACGGCACAAATGGTATTTTAGGATTTGGAAGGGAGTTTACTGCACGGCCTACTAAACTGAAAGGATATTTTAAATATACAAGTTCCATTATTAAATATGCCGATAAGGCTCATGAGGATTTAAAGGGCAAACAGGATACTTGTATCATATGGGTTTCACTGGGAGATTGGGATGAACCTGTAGAAATACGTACAAATCCACAAAATTCGAAGTATTTTACGAAAACAGATCCTCATATTATTGCTTACGGAGAAATGAATTGCAGTGAAACCATGTCTGAGTATCGTGAGTTCGAGATTGAATTGGACTATCGTGACACAGACCGTGTACCTAAATATTTGCTGATTGTTTGTTCGGCTAGTAAATATGGAGATTATTTTACTGGAGGTGCCGGTTCTACCATGTGGGTAGACGAATTCAGCTTGGAGTATGATTATGATCAGTAGAATCTGTCGTATATGATAAACTTATGTTCTATAAAGTTTATTGAAATAGCGATAAAGTGTTTTACAAAAAGAGTCCGGATTTTATTCGGACTCTTTTTGTATATATTATGTTTTTGTAAGTTGTGCTATTCACTGTTGCGATATTCTAACGGACTCATTCCGACATACCGTTTGAAGTATTTTCCAAAGAAGGACATATTGGCAAAATTTAAAGAATCGGATATTTCCTGTATTGACAGTTTGGTAGACTTCAACTGTGATTTAGCATCCATAATTACCATTCTTGAGATAATTTCCATGCATGTATTCCCTGTAACTTGTTTCACTGTAGTACAGAGATGAGCGTGAGTAATGTTCAATTTTTCTGCATACCAAGATACATTGCGAACCTGATTATAGTTTTGCATTACTAATTGCGTAAAACTTTTGCAGAGCTGTTCGCTTTTGGAAATATTACTGGTAGCTTCTTCCGGTTTGTTACGGTATATTGTCGCTATTCCAGTATGGATGTTGTTATAAAGGTGAGGAGTAATCAGTTTGCGGGTCGTTTCGTTGAAGAACTCGTATAATTTGATTAAAAAGCAGAAATAATCTTCTAATAATTGGGCACCCTTTGGTTTGAGAGATATGACAGGACGTCCTAAGGTAATATATAATGTATCTAAGGCTGAGCGTGTAAGTGCCGCCTGGTTAATGTACTGCGAAGAAAATCCTCCGAAATAGATTTTCAGATTACCTTCTACTTTATGAACCTGGAAGATACTTCCAGGCATGATAGTGACAAAATCGTTTGCTTGTACTTTTATCCGATTAAGGTTGATAGAGGCTTCGATTTCCCCATCCATACAAAGTACAAATATTTCCGATTTTAACCGACATGGAAAGTTGGTATATAAACTTAGTAATTCCTTACTGATTCCTGTTCCAATAATCCATTCTTCTGGCAATTCTATTTTGGGCAGTTCCTTTTCCATTTTATTTTCTCTTTTTGCAAAGATAAAATTTTCTGAAATATTGACTATAATTATTCCCCTTGGAATACTGGATAAGCTATATAAATTAACGATTTATATAATAATTTCTCATTGTAAGGTAAAAAATGGAACAAAAATAAGATAAATAGACCTTGTGAGTACTGTGAAATGTGGGTTACTTTGCAACCGATTTTAAGAAACAATACCGAGTGTATCTGTTTTTATTAATAACTGTTTAGAAAATAATAAGGATGAAAAAGAATTTGTTTTATTACATGCTTGCTGTATTGTGTACAGTGACATTGTTTACTTCTTGTAGTGATGATAATGGCGGAGATACTCCTAATCCTGTGAATCCTTTGGTGGGAACTTATGGACTGGCTGATTATACTACAGAAGATTTTGTTGTAACTGAAGGAGAGAATCCAATTAAAAATTTCCCGATATCAGGTCCTTTGTATGCAGAATGGGAAGCCAATGATGCTTTTACAGTAGTAGCTTCAGGAATGTTCCGTATGATGGGAGCTGCTCTTCTTCCTCAAGTTTTAAATACTGTGGAATTAAAGGAGGATGGAAATATCATAGCCTCTTATGTGGATAAGCCGACTTTAAAGGGCACAGATCAGTTAATGAATTGGGCAATGGGGGGAATGTTGATGCAGACTTTTCCGAAAGAATCAGAAATTACTTCTTTAGCGGCTGTATCTGGCTTTACTACATCACTGGAAGGATTGGCGACTTGGAGTGAAAGTAACGGAAAACTCTTGGTGAAGTTGAATATAGCTAATATCTTAGGTGCAGCGCTTGGAGGACAGGATGCAAGCGGCTTGGAAGAAATTATCAATCAGGTATTGATGTCTGAACCTTCTGTTTTGAAGGCGATGTTGAAAAGTATGTTTCAGATTGATTTGACTAATGTATCAGATGCAACAATCAAACAGTTGCAGGGATGGGCTTTGAATGGTATTCCGATGAACAAGAAAGAAGAAGCCGGAAAGGTCTATTTATACTTAGATAAGTCAGCATTTGATTCTATGATGACTCTTCGTGAAACTGAAGAAGTTGATGATTGGGGAACACCTGTGATGAAAAATGATTTGATGTATGTATGGGATGCATTGGTAGCTGCTAATTTAATTCCAGAGGAAGCAGAAACAGCTAGTGCATTGTTGCAGCTTATTTCAGGTTATTGGAGTAAAACTGAAACCTTCAATATTGGTTTGGATTTGACAAAGAAATAATGAACTTCTTATGTTAAGGAATAAAGCGATACTGATATTCAGTATCGCTTTATTTTTTTCAATAAGGGGCATAAGCTGTCCGTATTGAGTAATAAGATAAAGTTTTACTATATTATTTTTCAAGTTATGAAGGAGATAAATTGGATGATGTTCCTGATAGTAAACTTTGGATAGATAAAGTATATCAGAAATAAAGAATTTTGCTATAAAAAAGGAGGCCTGTCTCATTCATTGCCAGTACTTTCAAGTGAGTACTGGAGTTTTTTCTTGAAAGGAGTAGAATTTTTCCCAATGATGAGTTCACTACTTACAAGTAAGGACTGGTGAGAATACTTGTAAGCTGAGGCTCTATTGTCATTTGCATTGGCTTTGTTTTTCTTACAAAGTGTTTTCTGTGTCTTACGGAATTATTATTTCAGATAGATAGGGTAGGGAGAAAAGAATGAAAAAGCCTTCATGCTTTTCTCCTTTCTGTTGTATTGATAATTTGCAGGAAAAAAGTGTGAAGGCTTGATGGATACCTATTAGAATTCGTAGCCAAATCCTAAGTTAAGGTAGATGGGATACATTGCAAATGAAATAGTATTGAAGTCTTTTTTAAACATATCATTCAGTCCCCATGTCAGGTCGGCATGTACAGTAAGATGTCTGTATGCATTCCAGCTTCCTCCAACTTGGAGCCCCCATTGAAATTTTCTCAATTCATTGGAAAAATCGTATGTAGCTGTATTTTCTCCTTGAAAGTCGATGCGTGTTCCGGTCGCATCAGGAGTACGTAAATGACCTTCGTATACATTACCGGAGAATTCTCCATCCATCATATAAGAGAAATAGGGACCTGCCGATAGTTTCCAACGTTTGCTTATTTGATATCTGGCTAATATCGGAAAAGTAAGTAATGACATTTTCACTTTGGTATTTACTCCACCGGTCCATAAACCTTCTACCTTGCCACCTACTTCATTGAAAATAGCCATGCCATAGTTTTTTACAGTAGCATCGGTTGTCATATCTTTTTTGTCTAAACGGAATCCTATGCTGACTCCCCATTTCTTTTGGACATCAATCCACTTGGTGGCGCTTCCCTCCAATGTGATTGCCAATCCGGGGGAATAACTGTCAAGACTTCTGATTTCTTGTGGAAGAGGAAGTGGAGAAGTCCCTCCGATATTAACTCCGGCTTTGAATTCGTAATCTAATCCATGCAGAGAAGACCAAAGCAGCCCTTTGTGTTCTGAATCTGTCGACTGGGCATAGACCGACTGTATTCCTGCTGCTATAAAGGCAGTCAGAATGAAAAGATATTTTGTTATTTTCATTTTGCTTATTTTTTAGTTTTCTTCTTCACATTCTATTTTCACTTCATCAATTTGCAACTGGCTTCCTACTGCTCCTTCAAAGTAAGCTCCACGTATGCTGGAGGAAAATACTACAGCGAGTTTGTATTTGCCGTTTTTCAATCCGTCTTCATCGATAGTTTTACCGTTCTGAGGTTCGAAAGGAAGATCGAATGAGGTCCATTGGTCTGTTTCTATGGTTTTTTCTATACGTGCCAGTGCTACGATGTGTTGTGCTTTTTCGTTACCGGGGGTAAACAAGTCTCCGTCTAAAGAAAAATCACTCGTAGGGGCTTCGTATAATACTGCATATATATCACCGGTATCAGTTTTTCCACTAACAACTTGTCCGGCTTTATCCGTAAATACATCTCCTGCTTTATATTTGTAATATCCGGTCATACGAATAGGTTTACGGGTGAAGGTAAATCCGAACTGGGTTGCTTGTAAAGGGGCAATAACTGCATTAGTTGCATCGAATGATCCCACAAAGAGGTTTCCGGCAGCTATAGGCATTTTGGTCATGCTTCCAAAAGAACCTGTGCTTCGTGTGGTAAGAGTGATGCATTTTCCTTCTTTGCCTCCACTGGTCTGTACTGTAGGATAATCTTCTGCACTTTTAGCCATACCGCATAACTTGTATCCTGGATTACCACTGGCCCACTGCATAATTCCGTTGATGTCTGTAATATAGAGAATGTGGTAAGGATTGATTTCACGTAAGTTTTCAAAAGAATATTCTAATGGCAACTTGATTTTATACATGTTTAATGTATAGGTAGAATGATTGTTACCATCTTCTGAGGTGACGGTAAAATTACGCTGGGTTTGCGTACTGAAATCATAATAGGGAGGATTGTCTCCGGCTTCTTTTTTATCAGGAACGATACTTGCTCCTTCGGGAAGTTCGAAGTTTAACTCCTGAGCCGCAGTGTTGGCTCCGTCGAATACGTAAATGTCTATTTCCCGACTTATTTCATTGATATTTAGCAATTGAATATTGGCTCCACTACATCCGTCTATTGCAGCTTCTACATTCAGAGCTTCGTCTTGAATGCACGAGGTGCTGGCTATAACGAGCAGTATACTTGTAAATACATGCGTTAGTTTCATCTTTTATCTGATTAAAAATTAGAATTTTATGGCTTGCAAAGATAGATAAAAGACTTTAATAAACATCTTTGTAATAAGTAAATTTAGCCTTGTATAATATTTTGTAAGAGTGTGAATAAATATACTATCCTATTGTATGATAGCATATATTGGTACTTTTTCTTCTCGGGTATGGAAAGAAGAAAACCCTTTGTTCTTCTCTTTGTATAAGAGAAAGAAACAAAGGGTTTGTGTAAAATTGTATGGATGTAGTGTTTTATACAATACCTTGAGCCATCATTGCTTTGGCTACTTTCATGAAGCCGGCTACATTGGCACCTTTTACGTAGTTAATATAACCGTCTGGTTCTGTACCATATTGTACACAAGCTTCGTGAATATTTTTCATGATGCTTTTCAGTTTTTCATCTACTTCCTCCTGACTCCAGCTCAGTTTGATAGAGTTCTGGGTCATTTCCAGACCAGAAACTGATACACCACCTGCATTGGCAGCTTTACCTGGTGCGTAGAGAATCTTGGCTTCCTGGAATACACGGATAGCTTCCGGAGTAGAAGGCATGTTTGCTCCTTCAGATACAGCAAATACTCCGTTTGCGATAAGTGCTTTTGCATCGTCGCCGTTGATTTCGTTCTGGGTAGCAGAAGGAAGAGCAATGTCTGCTTTTTCATTCCATGGGCGAGCACCTGCTACGTATTTGCAACCATATTTCTCTGCATATTCACGAATACGTCCGCGGTACAAGTTCTTCAATTCCATGATATAATCCAATTTCTCACGGTCGATACCGTCTGGATCGTAAATATAGCCGTCTGAATCTGACATTGTGACTACTTTAGCTCCAAGTTGAATTAATTTTTCAACAGTGTATTGAGCTACGTTACCTGAGCCTGAAACCAGACAAGTCTTACCTGCAATGTCAATATTACGTGTTTTCAACATTTCCAACAGGAAGTAGATGTTACCGTAACCAGTTGCTTCCGGACGGATAAGTGAACCACCAAATTCACGACCTTTACCTGTCAATACACCTGTGAATTCGTGTGCCAGTTTTTTGTACATACCAAACATGAATCCAACTTCACGTCCACCTACACCGATATCACCTGCCGGTACGTCTGTTTCAGGACCGATGTGACGCCAAAGTTCCAACATGAATGCCTGGCAGAAACGCATTACTTCAGCGTTAGATTTGCCGCGCGGAGAGAAATCTGAACCACCTTTACCTCCACCCATCGGAAGAGTGGTCAGGGAGTTTTTGAATGTTTGCTCGAAAGCAAGGAATTTTAAGATACCTAAGTTTACTGAGCTATGGAAACGGATACCACCTTTGTAGGGGCCGATGGCATTGTTATGTTGTACACGATAACCCATGTTAGTCTGGATATTACCTTTATCATCCATCCATGTTACACGGAATTGGTATACTCGATCTGGAATGCAAAGACGTTCAATCAGGTTTACTTTGTCGAATTCCGGGTGTTTGTTGTACTCTTCTTCAATCGTGCTTAAAACTTCTTCTACTGCCTGATGATACTCAGGTTCGTTAGGGAATCTTCTTTTTAAATCTTCCAATACTTTAGCTGCATTCATAATTCTATTTGTATTATCTGTTAATAGAGCTTTTTACCGCTGACAAAATTATGTATAAAATTTGTTTTGTGCAACATTTTATAAACAAAAACAAAGAAAGTGTATCAAAAAATACAAAATGTAAGCTTTGTTATGTTGAAATGCTTATTTACTCCTTGCTTTTATTGACTTGGTGATGGGTATAAATACTAATGCTCCTGAGATAAGGATAGCTACAATGAGTGGCCCGTCTATACGAGGTGCGGATGTTAATACTAAAAAACAAAGTAAGGCCCAAAAGAGGGTAAGAATGATGCATTGTGTGTGGGTTAGTGGTTTTCTCATGGTATATGGTTCGGATAGAAATAAAAAAGGATGAAGAACTAATGTGTAAAATTCTTCATCCTTTATTTGTGGGTTGATTATTTCTCAGTACATTTCATTTTCTTTGCTACTATCGCATCAATACAAGCAATGGCTGTGATGTTAACGATATCGCGTACTGAACTTTCAATGTCAGTAAAATGAATTGGTTTGTTCAGTCCCATCTGGATGGGGCCAATAACTTCTGTTTCACTCATATTTTGTATGAGCTGGTAAGTGGCATTGGCCGAACTTAGATTTGGGAATACCAGAGTGTTGACTTCTTTTCCTTTAAGGCGGGTAAACGGATACTTCTCATCGCGTAACGCATTATCAAGAGCAAATTTTACCTGCATTTCTCCATCGATGGCAAGCTCGGGGAATTCCTTGTGCATGGTAGCTATGGCTTCATGTACTTTGGCTGGGCTTCCTTCTGTGTCCGAACCGAAATTGGAATACGATAGCATGGCAATTACAGGTTCTTGGTTGAAGAAGCGTACTGCTTTTGTAGCCAGTTTTGCAATATCGACCAATGTTTCTGTATCGGGATGGCGATTGATTAGTGTATCTGCAATGAAATAGGTACCTTTCTTTGAGTTAAGGATATGCATTGTTCCAAAATGGTTGTAACCGGGTTGGATACCGATTACTTCCTTGGCCACTTTGATGGTATTCGAATATTTTGTATAAAGTCCGGTTACAAAAGCATCGGCATCTCCTGTTTCTACCATCATCATGCCAAAGTAGTTACGTTCGAACATCTTATCGTTGGCTTCCTGGAAGTTGGCACCTTCGCGCGCACGTTTTTCACATAAAATGTGTGCATAGCGTTCGCGGCGTTCAGCTTCTCGGTCGTGACGAAGATTTACGATTTCTATGCCTTCCAGACTGAGGTCGAGTTCTTTAGCCAGTTTTTCGATACGTTCTTCATTTCCTAATATAATAGGATGACATAATCCTTCAGACTTGGCTTCAACGGCTGCCTTTAGCATGTTTGGGTGACCACCTTCAGCGAATACCACACGTTGTGGGCAACGGCGGGCTGTATCGTATAACTGACGGGTCAGTTTGTTTTCTTGTCCCATCAGTTCGCGCAGGTGGTTCTTGTATTCTTCCCAGTCGGTGATTTGCTTACGTGCTACTCCCGATTCCATAGCTGCTTTTGCTACAGCCATAGATACTTCTGTAATAAGGCGTGGGTCAACCGGTTTGGGAATGAAATATTCGGGACCGAATGTCAGGTTGTTTACATGATAAGCTTCGTTCACTACATCGGGAACCGGTTTCTTGGCTAAAGAGGCTATAGCATGTACCGCTGCCAGTTTCATTTCTTCGTTGATGGCAGTGGCACGTGTATCAAGAGCTCCTCGGAAAATATAAGGGAAGCCGATAACGTTGTTTATCTGGTTGGGATAATCGGAACGTCCGGTAGACATTAATACGTCTGGGCGTGATGCCATTGCATCTTCATATGAAATTTCCGGAGTCGGATTTGCCAGAGCAAATACAATCGGATGGCTTGCCATGCTACGTACCATATCCTGACTAAGTACATTGCCTTTGGACAATCCTAAGAATACATCAGCCCCTTTGATTGCCTCTTCCAATGTATGTATATCGGTGCGGTCGGTTGCAAAAAATTTCTTTTGCTCATTCAAGTCTGTACGGGTTTTGGAAATTACTCCCTTGCTGTCGAGCATGACAATGTTTTCCAGACGTGCTCCTAAAGCAATGTAGAGTTTTGTACAAGATACAGCAGAGGCTCCTGCACCGTTGACTACAATTTTAACATCTTCAATTTTTTTGCCGGCAACTTCCAATGCATTGAGCAATCCGGCACTTGAGATAATTGCAGTACCGTGCTGGTCATCGTGCATAACAGGAATGTCCAATTCTTCTTTTAGGCGCTGCTCGATTTTAAAGCACTCAGGGGCTTTGATATCTTCCAGGTTGATACCGCCAAATGTGGGAGCTATTGCCTTGACTGCTTCGATAAATTTGTCAGGGTCTTTTTCATTTACTTCAATATCAAACACGTCGATACCTGCATAAATCTTGAAAAGCAAACCTTTTCCCTCCATAACAGGCTTACCACTCATCGCGCCAATATCTCCGAGTCCTAAAACGGCTGTTCCATTGGATATTACGGCTACTAGGTTTCCTTTAGCTGTATAGTCATATGCTGTTTTAGGATCTTTTTGGATTTCCAGACAAGGTTCTGCTACTCCGGGAGAGTAGGCTAATGATAAATCTCTTTGTGTTTGATAAGGTTTGGTTGGAATAACCTCAATTTTCCCTGGCTTACCTTGAGAATGATACAATAAGGCAGCCTCTTTTGTTATCTTAGTCATATTTCTATTGGTTTTGTTTATATTCGTATTATGTGTCGTACAAATGTAGGAATAAAATAACAAATGGAAGATTATTTTATTTAAAAAACCATAAACTGTTTATTCTTCTTCAAGGTTTTTGTCGGTACAATCGGTCAATTAATAGGATAAATTTGCCTATCTGTAAGGATAACCGAATATTATGGTTATTGTTAGTTAAAACAGGGAGTTAAGGAGTAATTTTTTTTCTATCTTTGCAAAGATAAAAACTAAGTAGCGTTGAAAAGTTTTCAATACTAAGGGATGTTTTGGGGAAATAGTGAATGAAATATTAATTATTTTTTAAAATGAATATGAGAGTGGAAAAAAACAGAAGTTTTTCTTCAAGCCGAATAGCCATGGTGGCATTAGGTATGTTTTTGCTGACTGCTTGTGGTGGTCAAGGCGGAATGAAATTAGGTGACGATGAGTTTGCTGTAGAGACAGTTTCATTTACTTCAAGTGAACAGACTACACAGTATCCTGCAACAATTAAGGGTTTGCAAGATATAGAAATTCGTCCACAAGTATCTGGATTTATTGTAAAGTTGTGTGTGGATGAAGGTGCAACTGTACGTAAAGGACAGGCTTTGTTTGAAATTGATCCTACTCAGTATAAAGCTGCTTATGATCAGGCTAAAGCTGGAGTGGAATCAGCTGAAGCAAACCTGAAAACTGTAGCAGAAACTGAAGTAAATAAGAAAATGCTTCATGAACAGAAAATCATCAGTGATTTTGAATATCAAACAGCTGTGAATAATTTACTTACAGCAAAAGCAAATGCAGCGCAGGCTAAAGCTGCTTATGCTGCAGCAAAGCAAAATTTAGGATTTTGTACAGTGACAAGTCCTTCTGATGGAGTGATTGGTACTTTCCCTTATCGTGTAGGTGCCTTAGTGAGTCCTTCGGTTGCCGAACCTCTGACAACAGTTTCTCAGATTGGTGATATGTATGTGTATTTCTCTATGACAGAAAAACAGTTGCTGGACTTGACACGTGCGGGTGGTACACTGAAGGAACAATTGGAAAAAATGCCTGCTGTACAGTTGCAATTGGCTGATGGAACTCTTTATGCAGATAGTGGAAAAATTGATGCTGTAAGTGGAGTGATCGATCAGACAACGGGTTCGGTAAGTATGCGTGCTATTTTCCCGAATAAACAGAATATTTTACGTAGTGGAGGTATGGCTAATGTTGTTTTCCCATATGCAATGGAAAATGTAATATTGATACCTCAGACTGCTACTCAGGAAATTCAGGATAAGAAGTTTGTATATGTACTTCAGGCTGATAGTACATTGAAGCATACAGAGGTAAAGATTTCCAATCTGAATGATGGAAAAAATTATATAGTAACAAGTGGTTTGAATGCAGGTGATAAAATAGTAGTGGAGGGTGTACAGAATTTGCAGGATGGACAAAAAATAGTTCCCATTACTGTAGCTCAGAAAGAAGCAAAATATCAGCAGGCATTGAAAGACCAGCACGATGGTAATTTTGCTACCGCTTTTAAATAATCGGAAGAATTTAAAACAATATCGTTTATATAATATATAAGGTATAAAATGAAACTAGATAAATTTATTAATCGTCCGGTACTATCAACGGTAATTTCTATCTTGATGGTAATTCTGGGTATAATAGGTTTGGCTACCTTGCCTGTTACACAGTATCCGGATATTGCGCCTCCTACTGTATCAGTACGAGCTACTTATACCGGAGCCAATGCACAAACTGTATTGAATTCAGTAATTGCACCGTTGGAAGATCAAATCAATGGTGTAGAAAACATGATGTATATTCAGTCTAGTGCCTCAAATAACGGTTCTGCTGAAATTAGTGTATATTTCAACCAAGGGACAGATCCGGATATGGCGGCGGTCAATGTTCAGAACCGTGTTTCTATGGCACAAGGATTGTTGCCGGCAGAAGTAACAAAAGTGGGTGTAACGACTCAAAAGCGACAGAACTCTATGTTGCTGATTTTTTCATTGTATGATGCCGAAGACAAGTATAATATTGAGTTTATAGAGAACTATGCGAAGATTAACTTGATTCCGGAAGTTCAGCGTGTGAAGGGTGTGGGTGATGCCAACGTCATGGGACAGGACTACTCTATGCGTATCTGGTTGAAACCGGATGTAATGGCACAATATAAGTTGGTTCCTGCTGATATCTCAGGTGTCTTGGCTGAGCAGAATATTGAAGCGGCTCCTGGACAGTTTGGTGAACGTGGTAACCAGACTTATCAATACACTATTCGTTATAAAGGACGTTTGCAGCAAACAGAGGAGTTTGAAGATATTGTTGTTAAGGCTTTACCTGATGGTGAAGTGCTTCGTTTGGGAGATGTTGCTCGAATTGAATTAGGACGTTTGGCTTATACTTTCAACAATACAGTAAATGGTCATAAAGCCGTAACTTGTATCGTTTTCCAGATGGCAGGTACCAATGCAACTGAAACCATTAATAATTTGTTGGATGTAATCAGCAAAGCTGAAGAAAGTTTGCCTGCAGGTTTAAAAATCAATGTTGCTCAAAATGCAAACGACTTCTTGTATGCTTCAATTCATGAAGTTATCAAGACATTGATAGAAGCATTTATCTTGGTATTTATTGTAGTATATATTTTCTTGCAAGATTTTCGTTCTACTTTAATTCCGGCTATTGCTATTCCGGTGGCATTGATTGCTACTTTCTTTGTTTTGAAACTGATTGGCTTTAGTGTTAACTTGTTGACTTTGTCAGCGATGGTGTTAGCTATTGCGATTGTAGTCGATGATGCGATTGTGGTGGTCGAAGGTGTACATGCCAAATTGGACCAAGGATACAAATCTGCTCGTGAAGCATCTATTGATGCTATGAGCGAACTCGGTGGTGCTATCGTTTCTATTACCTTGGTGATGATGTCTGTATTTATCCCGGTAAGTTTCATGGGAGGTACAGCTGGTACATTCTATCGTCAGTTTGGTTTGACTATGGCTATTTCTATTGGCTTTTCAGCTTTGAATGCGTTGACTCTTTCTCCGGCTTTGTGTGCTATTTTCCTGAAGCCTCATACAGGAGAGCATGGTAGTAAGAAAAAGATGTCTTTAATAGATCGTTTTCATGTATCCTTTAATGCTGCTTACGATTCATTGCTGAAGAAGTACAAGAAACGTGTTGTATTCTTTATCCATAAAAAATGGTTGTCATTGGGTCTGGTTGGTGCATCTATTGTTTTATTGGTATTCTTTATGAACACTACTCCTACAGGTATGGTTCCGAATGAAGATACAGGTACAATTATGGGTGCTGTAACATTACCTCCTGGTACTTCTCAAGAACGTGCTATGGACGTTTTGGCAAAAGTAGATAGTTTGGTGGCTGTAGATCCAGCAGTTCAATCACGTACTATTATTTCTGGTTATAGTTTTATTGGTGGTCAAGGTCCTTCTTATGGTTCTGTCATCATCAAGTTAAAAGACTGGGAAGAACGTTCTACTATGCAGAATTCTGATATGGTTGTTGCCACTTTGTTTATGCGTGCTCAGAAAGTAATCAAGGATGCACAGGTATTGTTCTTTGCTCCTCCTATGATTCCTGGTTATTCAGTGTCAAGTGATATTGAGTTGAACATGCAAGATAAGACTGGTGGTGATTTGAATCACTTCTTTGATGTGGTAAAGGATTATATCGCAGCATTGGAAAAACGTCCGGAAATTAGTCGTGCACAGACTACTTTCAACCCGAATTTCCCGCAATACCAATTGGATATAGATGCAGCAGCTTGTAAGAAAGCAGGTATTAGTCCGAGTGATATTCTTTCTACCATGCAAGGATATTTTGGAGGTTTGTATGCATCTAACTTTAACCGTTTTGGTAAGATGTATCGTGTAATGATTCAGGCAGAACCTGATGCAACAAAGAATATGGAGTCGCTCAATGGTGTAAAAGTGCGTGCAAATAATGGAGATATGGCTCCGATTACTCAGTTTGTTTCTTTGAAAAAAGTATATGGTCCTGATATTATCAACCGTTTTAACTTGTATACATCAATGAAAGTAATGGTGGCTCCTGCTTCTGGATACACTTCTGGTCAGGCTCTTCAGGCAATTGCGGAAGTTGCAAAGGAAAACCTGCCAACTGGATTTGGTTATGAGTTAGGTGGTATGGCCCGTGAAGAGGCGCAGACAAGTGGAAGTTCTACCGGTATTATTTTCGTATTGTGTTTTGTCTTTGTTTACTTGTTGCTGAGTGCACAGTATGAAAGTTACATCTTGCCGTTGTCAGTATTGCTTTCTGTTCCTTTCGGTTTGATGGGTAGCTTTGTATTTGTAAATGGATTTGCGGCTTTAGGAAGTATTCCTGCATTGAAGATGGTTCTTGGATCCATGTCCAATGATATCTATATGCAGATTGCCTTGATTATGTTGATGGGTCTGTTGGCTAAGAATGCTATTTTGATTGTAGAGTTTGCTCTTGATCGTCGTAAACAAGGTATGAGTATTTCTTGGGCTGCCGTTTTGGGAGCTGCTGCTCGTTTGCGACCGATTTTGATGACTTCTTTGGCGATGATTGTCGGTTTGATTCCGTTGATGTTGGCGATGGGTGTAGGTGCTCATGGTAACCGTACTTTGGGAGCTTCTACTATCGGTGGTATGTTGATTGGTATGATATTACAGATATTCATTGTTCCAGTGCTGTTTGTAATATTCCAGTGGTTACAAGAAAAAGTGAAACCGATGGAATGGGATGGTTTGGATGAAAGTGAAGTACAATCTGAAATTGAACAGTACTCTTTAAAAAATACGAAGAAATAATGAAAAAACAAATTATAGGAATGATGTGTGCAACTGCTATGATGAGCAGTTGCCACATTTACAAGGCATATGACCGTCCGGAATCAATAGATGCTGCGGGTATTTACCGTGATCCGGTATCGGCTGTGGATACATTGGCCGCTGATACCATGAATATGGGAAATTTACCTTGGCAGGAAATCTTCCGTGATGCGAAATTGCAGAGTTTGATAGAAGAAGGATTGGCTAATAATGTAGATATGCAGGCCGCTATCTTGCGGGTGGAAGAAGCAAAAGTCATGTTGACTTCAGCTCGTCTTTCTTATCTCCCTTCTATCAATTTAGCTCCACAAGGAACTTTGAGTAGTTTTGATGGTTCAAAAACTTCAAAAACTTATCAGTTGCCGGTAGCTGCAAGTTGGGAAATCGATTTGTTCGGTAAGTTATTGAATGCCAATCGTAATCAAAAAGCAGCCTATTTGCAGAGTAAATATGCACAGCAGGCTGTTCGTTCTCAGCTGATTTGTGGTATTGCCAATATTTATTATTCTTTGTTGATGTTAGATCGTCAGGTAGAAATTACTACAGAAACATCTGCTATTTACAAGGAAAATGTACGTGTAATGGAAGCTATGAAAATTGCCGGTATGACAACTGAGGCTGCTGTTGCACAGATGCGTGCTGCCAGTCATCAGGTAGAAGCTTCTTTGATGGACTTGAAACGTCAGGTACGTGAAACAGAAAACTCTTTAGCTGTATTATTGGCCAAGGCTCCTCAGACTATTGAGAGAAGTACATTGGATGAACAGGTGATGCCGGAAGAGTTGACTGCTGGTGTTCCTTTGCAGTTGTTGGAGAATCGTCCTGATGTGAAAGTGGCAGAAATGACATTGGCAAGTGCTTATTATACTACCAATCAGGCTCGTGCTGCATTTTATCCTGGCTTGAATATTACTGGTACTGCTGGATGGACTAACAGTGCTGGTGCGATGGTTGTCAATCCCGGAAAAGTGCTGTTGACTGCTATAGGTTCTCTCACTCAACCTATTTTCAACAATGGAAAATTGATTGCTAACTTGAAAGTGTCTAAGGCTGAAGAAAAGATTGCCCAGATGAATTATCAACAGGCTATCCTGAAAGCTGGACAGGAAGTAAGTGATGCATTATTCTTGTATGAAACTCAAAATAAAAAATTACAGGAGGATAAAGGACAGGTAGAACAATTGGACAAAGCTGTAACTTACACCAAAGCGTTGTTCCAAAGTGGAGATGCTACCTATTTGGAAATCCTGACAGCACAACAAAGTTTGCTTAGTGCACAACTGAGTGAAGTGGCTGATAATTTCCAGCGTATGCAGGCTGTAATCAACTTGTATAGTGCATTGGGAGGCGGAAGAGAATAGTTTAACCTTTAAATAAAATAACTATGATTAGTCCTTTAGCTTATGTTGATCCGTCTGCAAAGATTGGAAACAACGTGACTGTCCATCCTTTTGCCTACATTGATAAGAATGTAGAAATTGGAGATGACAATGTGATTATGCCTTATGCGAGCCTGATGAGCGGTACTCGTATGGGAAATGGAAACACCGTGTATCAGGGAGCTGTAGTAGCTGCAACTCCTCAGGATTTTGATTATTCTGGTGAAGAGACCATTGCCCGTATTGGAAACAATAACGTGATTCGGGAAAATGCAGTGATTATTCGTGGAACTCATGTAGAACACGAAAGCTCTATTGGTGATAACAATTTTATCATGACCGGAGCGCGTTTGTCACACGATGTTGAAGTGGGAAGCAAATGTATCATTGGTAATGGTTCGCAGGTTTCTGGTAACTGTAAGATATTTGATAATGCAATTCTGACTTCAAATGTCTTGATGCAAGGTAAAACCCGATTAGGTAGTTTCTCTATTGTACAAGGTGGATGTCGTTTTATAAAGGATATACCTCCTTTCATCGTAGCAGCGCACGAACCGATTGCGTTTTATAGTATAAATACTGTAGTATTGGAGCATTTTGGATTTTCGGAAACACTGATAAAGCATATTGCTCAGGCTTACCGTATTTTGTATAAGGCCAATACATCACAGCATGATGCTTTACTACGAATAAGAGAACAAATTCCAAATAGTCCGGAAATAGAACAGATTATTGAATTTGTAGAAACATCTAAATTAGGAATCATTCATTAAGCATGAGTAATAACGTAAGGAGGACTAAAAACGATAAAGAACTTTTGCGAAAGCAGATTGTGGATGCCGCTTCCCGTGCTTTTACCAAGTCGGGGATCAGGAGTGTGCGTATGGATGATATTGCTTTTTCGCTCTCTATGTCTAAACGTACTCTTTATGAATTGTTTCATGACAAAGAACAGTTGCTGATGGAAGTCATTCGGATGCATCGGCAGGAAATGAATGAATACATTATAGAGATTGCTTCCAAGGCTGATAATGCTTTGGAAGTAATCTTTGCTTTTTATCGAAGAAAATCGAAAGAATTGTACGGATTGAATCCTCAGTTTCTTCGTGACCTTCGGAAATATCCCAAGGTGTTGGAGTTTATAAGAGAAGAACAACGTTCTTCCGATGCAGCGGCATTAAATCATTTCAATGAAGGGGTGAAACAGGGAATCTTTCGTGAAGATATAAATTTTGAGATTATCAATCAGGCCATGTCTATGCAGTTGGATCTGATTATTCACTCTGATTTATCGGAAAACTATCCATTGTCTGATATTTATAGGGAAATTACTTTTTTGCACATGCGCGGCATTACTACAGAAAAAGGAAGAAAGATGGTAGATGCTTTCTTGTGCGATGTGAGAGAAAAGTAATGAAAAATAAAACTATCTTTGCACTTGTTTTTTAGAAACATGTGCATGAAGAATAAGATATCATTTACATTCCTATTTACTTTATTAGTCGTTGTCGGACTGTTGGCTTTGCATTATCTACCTCCTGTTAAGGTGAATGATAAGCCATTGCGTAAAGTAGATTTACTGGCTGATTTACGTCCGGATATTGTGGAAGTTGCCGATTCGGATACCGTGCTTCTTCCTCCTGTAGTAAAGCCGACGTTTGTTGATACTTGCAAGACCGGAATTACCTGCATTGAAGATTACTCAGATTCTACGATGCGTGGGATGACTCATTTTTATGAGGCCTTGACGAATCGTTCTACATTAAATCGTCCGGTTCGTATTGCTTATTTTGGGGATTCATTTATTGAGGCAGATATTTTAACGGGAGATTTGCGTGCAATGCTCCAAAACAAGTTTGGAGGTTGTGGGGTAGGTTATGTATCCGTAACCTCTAAAATAGCAGGTTTCCGTCCTACGGTACTTCATTCTTTCGATGGATGGGAAAGTCATTCCGTGACCGATTCTACTTTTTTTGATGATGCACGCCAAGACTTGTCCAACCATTATTTTATAGCCGGGCAGGGTGCATCTGTTACTTTGAAGGGACAGCGTAAATATGCTTCCCGACTGGATTCCTGTCGTATTTCCACTTTTTATTTCCATACTTCCGATTCGCTGATTCTTTCCGCAAGTATCAATGGAGGTGCTCCTGTCTCTTATCATTTCTCAGGTGCCGAAAGTATGCAGGCGGCTACAGTAGAGGGGAACATCCGGAATATTTGCTGGAAAGTAGAGAAGGTGGATTCTGTAGCTACTTTTTATGGAGTGACAATGGATGGAGAAGAAGGAATAACATTGGATAACTTCAGTACTCGTGGTAGCGGAGGACAGCAGTTAGGGCGGATACCAATGGCTACCTTGAAAGCTTACAATCGTTTGCGTACATACGATTTGATTGTATTGCAATATGGCTTGAATGTGGCTTTTCAGGAAGGGAAAGACTATTCTTATTATAAAGCTCCAATGGCAAAAGTGGTAAACCGTTTGAAAGAGGCTTTTCCAGAAGCTTCTATTCTGATTGTGGGAATAGGAGACAGAGAATATAAGGACGAAAATGGGGAACTTCGTACCATGCCGGGAGTGAAAAATCTGATTCGTTATCAACAGGCTTTAGCGGCAGAAACTCATGTGGCTTTTTGGAATTTATTTCAAGCCATGGGAGGTGAAGGAAGTATGGTGGAAATGGTAAACAGCAAGCCTTCTATGGCAAATTACGATTATACACATATCAACTTTAGAGGCGGTAAACACATTGCTGGTCTTTTGTTTGAAGCTTTGATGTACGGTAAGGAACAACATGAGAAACGGAAAGCGTATGAAGCAGAATAAATACAGGCTGATTGCGTGGTGTGTATGTGTATGGATGGTTATGAGCGGATATGCACAAGACCCTTTGCCTCGAAAGGCTAAAGCTGATACACATTCTACTCCGGTATATGTCAGTAAAGAAATAAAGCAATTGCTGAAGCTGTTGACCGTAGAATCTCCTATGCCTGATAGTTTCAAAGGTGTACAAGAAAATGAGATATTCGATCCAACTTTTTCTTTAGCACCTTTTTGGGAAAAATTGTGTAAGCTGGAAAAGCCGGTACGTATTGTACATATAGGCGATTCACATGTGCGTGGACACGTATTTCCTTATATTGTTCGCAGTTATTTGGAAGAAGATTTTGGAAGAAATGCAGTAGAACCTATTCCCTTAACTTATCAGACATCCGGAATTGCAAAAGAAACGGGTAACGTAGGAGTGGTATATCATGTAATAGGAGTGAATGGAGCTACTTGTGGTACTTATGCTACAGAAGAGCGTATGCGTGAGGTAACTTCTCTTCAGCCCGACTTGGTGATTCTTTCTTTTGGAACAAATGAGGCACATGGCAGACGGTATGCACAGACATTGCATACAGTGGAAATGAAGCATTTGATTGATAAAATCAAGTCGGAATGTCCGAATGTGACTTTTCTGCTGACTACTCCTCCGGGAGCTTATGTGCGCAACGGACGAAGGGGACGTGTCATAAACCCTCGTACTTCTTTAGTGGTTGATACTCAGCTAAAATTTGCGGAAGAGAATCAATTGGCAGTATGGGATATGTATCATGTGGCAGGAGGAAGTCAATATGCCTGCCGGAATTGGACTGCATCTCATCTGTTCCAGCGTGACAAAATTCATTTTACACGCGAAGGATATATTTTACAAGGATTATTATTACACGAAGCATTGATAAAAGAATATAATAAATATGTGGGAAATAGACTGGAGTAAACTGACCGATATATTGACGTACGATCCTAAGCAGCCGATGATATTCAGCAGTGGACTGTTTTTGTTCTTGTTTTTAGGGTTCAGTCTGGTGTATATGCTGCTGCAGCGGAAAACTACTGCACGGCTGTTGTTTGTATCGTTATTCTCGTATTACTTTTACTATAAAAGTAGTGGTGTCTACTTTTTCTTGCTGGGCATTGTCACGGTGAGCGATTTTCTGCTGGCTCGCCAGATTGCTCGTATCGAAACATTGTGGAAGCGTAAAATGCTGGTAACCCTCAGTCTTGCAATTAATTTAGGACTGTTGTGCTATTTTAAATATACCAACTTCTTTTACGAAATGCTAGCTCCCTTATGGAATGGTACATTCGAGCCATTGGATATTTTCCTGCCGGTGGGTATTTCGTTTTTTACTTTCCAGTCGTTGAGTTATACACTCGATGTGTATCGTCGTGATTTGAAGCCGCTTGACAATCTGCTGGATTATGTGTTCTACGTATCTTTCTTTCCGCAGCTGGTTGCCGGTCCTATTGTACGTGCCCGCGATTTCATTCCTCAAATCCGTCAACCCCTGTTTGTCTCGAATGAAATGTTCGGACAGGGTGTGTTTTTCATTATAAGCGGTCTGTTTAAAAAAGCAGTTATATCCGATTACATCAGCATTAACTTTGTAGAAAGAATCTTCGATAATCCCGGGCTTTATTCCGGTATAGAGAATCTGTTTGGGGTATATGGATATGCCCTTCAGATTTATTGCGATTTCTCCGGTTATAGTGATATGGCTATTGGTATTGCTTTGTTATTGGGGTTCCGCTTTCCTATCAACTTTAATTCTCCTTACAAGTCGGACAGTGTGACCGAATTCTGGCACCGTTGGCATATCTCGTTGTCTACCTGGTTGCGCGATTATCTTTATATTTCGCTGGGAGGAAACCGGAAAGGAAAACTGCGTACTTATATTAATCTGATATTGACTATGCTTTTGGGAGGACTCTGGCATGGTGCTTCCTGGAACTTTATCGTATGGGGAGGACTCCATGGCGTGGCTTTGGCAATACATAAATTTCTGCGTAGTTTACTGAAACGTCCTAAACATTACCAGAGTACCGGAATAAAGAAATTCTTTGCAGTCGTACTGACTTTTCATTTTGTATGCTTCTGCTGGATATTCTTCCGTAATACAACATTTGAAGCCTCTATGACTATGATCCGGCAGATTGTTACTGCTTTCCATCCGGAGTTGTTGGGACAATTGCTTACCGGTTACTGGGAGGTCTTTGCCTTCATGCTTATCGGGTATCTGTTGCACTGGTGTCCGGACAGTTGGCAGAATTACTTCTGCCGTGGTGTAGTGCGTCTGCCACTTGTAGCACAAGCCTTGATTTTAATAGGACTTATTTATATCGTAATTCAGGTAAAAAGCAGCGATATCCAGCCGTTTATTTATTTCCAGTTCTAACAGATAAAGAAAAATAGCAGCAAAAGAGGTATGAAAGAGGCATACATCTTTTGCTGCATATAAAAGTCAGGCTTTCAGAACCACTCGGTCGCCGGCTCGTTGTGCCATCAGACTTTGGGTCTGGTGCAATTCCTTATAGCGTTGCATAATTTCGTTACAGCGTTGCGGGTCATTGGCTATTTCCGGTTTGCTTAGTGCCTGTAACGTATGTTTCATTTCTTCGGTAACGATAGCTAACTTGAAATCCAGCAGCAAGCGAGGAACAAGTTCGTACAGACGTTCTTCGTCAGTCACAATTTTCTGTCCCTTGGAGTGATATTTACTAAGCTGATAGCGGTCGCTTGCCATTTCTACTGCCAGTTTGCTTATTTCCGGATCGGGAGAAGCAATGAAGTAGCGTTCTGCTATAAAATTTTCGTCATGTATATGCGTTTCAGCTTCTTTCAAAACTCTTCGGTGCAGGGCATCGTGAAACTGCAGTTCATCTTCTGCCAGTCCGGAAGAGATGCATTCGGTTACTGTAAAAGGAAGCTGCTCTCCATCTTCATTTTCGATATAACACATCACTTTCTCGCCGTACCGAATCAGTACGCGCATCAGTTCCTGTTCTTTCTCGTAGAATATTTTTTGTTCGTTGCCTGTAACGGGAATATAAGACTGATAACTGTCTTCCGGCGGAACTATATCTACTGGGAAAGGTGGTTGTAGCTGTTCCGGTTCTGCCGATGAAACCTCGGGAATCAGTTCGGGCAGTGGAGCCGTTTCCGGATATACCTGTGGCGCCTGTTCCTCCTTATTGGTACTGGGGGGAGGAGTTGGAGCAGTAGCAGTCTGCTGTTGGGCACGATACTGTTTTCTTTGTTCTTCCTTGAATTTAGCCTCCCTTGCCTGTTCAGTCAGCTTGGCAGTAGCTTCTACCAATATCTTTTCCTCCATCTGAAGCAGCTGGCTGCATTCGCGGATATAAACAGAGCGGACAATGGCATCGGGAATCACCGATATACTCTTTACGATACTTGAAATCAGTGAGGCACGCTTGATAGGGTCTTTTCCCGCTTCTTCCATCAGAAGATTGGTCTTGAAGCGGATAAAGTCCACCTCATGTCCGTTGATGTAAGCCTGATAGTCGGTTGCATTATGTTTTCGTGCAAAACTATCGGGGTCATCACCGTCAGGAAGCAGACATACCTTGATGTTCATTCCTTCCTCAAGCAACATATCGATTCCTCGGAGACTGGCTTTGATACCTGCTCCGTCACCATCGTACAGCATCGTGATGTTGTTTGTAAAACGGTGAATCAGGCGGATTTGCTCGGAAGTAAGTGCGGTACCCGATGAGGCTACTACATTTTCTATTCCACTCTGGTGCATGGAAATAACGTCGGTATACCCCTCAACCAGGAAGCAACGGTCTTGTCGCACGATAGCCTGTTTGGCAAAATAGATGCCATACAGTTCCCGACTTTTGTGGTAGATTTCAGATTCGGGAGAATTGACGTACTTCATCTGTACGTTCTTGGTAGCAGCACTAAGTACACGTCCTCCAAAAGCTACGACCTTTCCGGAAAGTGTATGTACGGGGAAGATGACACGTCCCCAGAAACGGTCTCTCAAACTTCCGTCGTCTTTACGGTAGCACAGCCCGGTCTTTACCAGATAGTCTTCCTTAAATCCTTTTTGTATGGCAGCCTTGGCCAGTGCATCGTGGCTTTCTGTACTGAATCCCAACTGGAATTTCTTGATGATATCGTCACGAAAGCCACGTCCTCTCAGATAAGTCATACCGATGCGCTGGCCGTCGATATCGTTGTACAGGATATTCTGGAAATATTCCGATGCGAACTGGTTGACAACAAACAGACTTTCCCGAAGGCTTTGTGCCTGTTTTTCTTCTGTAGTCAGTTCGCGCTCCTTTATTTCAATGTTGTATTTCTTTGCCAGCCATTTCAGTGCTTCATAGTACGAGAGCTGTTCGTGCTCCATAATGAAGTGCACTACGTTTCCTCCTTTTCCACAACTGAAACACTTGCACAACCCTTTGCTGGGTGAAACACTGAATGAAGGTGTTTTTTCGTTATGAAACGGGCATAAACCGATGTAGTTCACTCCTCTGCGTCGGAGGGTGACAAATTCGGATACTACGTCTACAATTTGCGCAGCATCGAGTATTCGGTCTATGGTAGCTTGGTCAATCATATTAAGAGGCGAAAATAATAAAAATATGTAGAATGTGCAATTCCTTTTTGTTCGCCTCTCTTTCGGGCAGACTGTATGTTAAAATACAAAGGCAATAGAGGCTCCGAATGTAAAGTTGTGCATCGGGGTTTTTCTGCTGTACGAATGTGTCTGACGCGTTCCATCCTCGTTTACCCATGAGTTATTCAGGTCGTAGGTGAGGCGGGGAGCAGCAAAGTCGTAGTCACAATATAGCCGGAGGGCTGCATCTTCTTTATACCGGTAGGTAAATGAAAATCCAGTCCCTATTTTATAGGTCGAACTTCTTTGTATCCTTAGAAACTCTTCGTCTGCAAAAGTACTGTTCAGCAATTCGGCTTGACTAACTTGCTCTTGTTGCAAATAGAAGTCAACATCTTCTTTATAGAATTTCTTATATGCTTCTTCACTCACAATCTGTCGGTCAAAAATCTGGGGATTGATTCGGCTGAGTGAGTTCAGACTGAAATTGGCCGTTCTTCTGCATCCCATCAGCAGCTTGCTTCCTATCTGAAAGTGCCGGCTCAACGGATAAGAGAAATACACTCCCAAATCGATGTCCAGCATTCCCAAATGGTCCGATTCCAGTCCTTCAAGCAGAAACATATTGACTGGTGCTCCAGCTTGTAAATCGCTGTCCAAATCGAAGTTCTTCAGATTTTCAGTGGGAATATCAGCTGTTACAGGAAGTGTAGCCACCTTCAACCGTCCTCCCATTCCGATGTATGGATTGAGAAAGTAGGCTCCTTCTACACTTACTACGGTAGCGGTGCTGACTTTAAGCTTCATGCCCAACGGATTCCCTCCTTCCGAGTCGTATATCTCGGCTGTTTTCAGCATCGAAGGTCCGGAAGCAATCCCCATGTTGAAACTTAAGAATGAAGGGTTGTCATAACGATTATAGGTAGGATTTACATTCCATGTATCTGTCTGATTACGTTTAAAAATCAGGTCCGAAAAAAAGTATCCCAAATCTGTTGATATCATGCCTATCCCAGCCCCTACAAGTACATCTCCAATCCAATGCCGGTTGTTCAACTGACGTGTCACTCCGGTAAGTCCAGCCAGGGTATATCCGCCTATGCTATACCAGGGACTTTTCATTCCGTATTCTTTATGCAGAATGGTCGCACACATAAAGGCAGTAGCTGTATGTCCCGATGGAAAGGAGTTGTCGGAAGAATTGTCCGGACGGGTTTCTTTGGTCGTATATTTCAAGGTGTTGACGAATCCAGCCATTAGTGCTGCCGAAAATACATTGCTTACTGCCAATTCTTTCCACGAACTTCGGCTTTCCACACCGGCCAATTTCATTCCCCATGTAGCAGCAAGGGGGACATACTGGGTATAGTCGTCGTAACGTTGGTGAAAGGTTGGATTGAACCGGTTTCTTAAAGTACGGAAGTCGCTGTTCTGTTTTTTGACTACAAGACCGGATACAATAAAGGGAATTCCCATGTATGAGAACTCTCTTTTGAAATAATCGTATGTAGTAAAATGAGGCTGCTTGGTGAATGTTTTTGCATGCCCTGTGGTATCATTATTTATATTTAGCTGTATTTCATTGGCGCATACAAGGCTGTTGCTGGTCGATAAAATGAAAAGGAGAAAATACTTTCTTGATTTCATAAAATGTGTTTTTTATAGCTATTACATCTAGAAGGAACAAAATAAAGAGTAAATGGTTCATTTTTATAAAGTTAAAAAGTGAAGACAGAGGGAGGAAAAAGGCCGGTCTTATCAACCGATAGATGATGTAACAGAAATAAAGGGGCAATGATGAATGTCGGAATGTTTAATCGTCGTCGTTGAATGTAGAATTGCCGTTGTTGGCTGTACAGCCAACGTGGCTGAATGTATAGCCGACGTCGTCGGTTTGAACCGGCAGTTGGAATCGTGAGCTTATATTTATGATAATGAGTGCTTTTTATGTAGATAAATGGTACTGGGAAGTTCTTATAATAGAGAAATCCCTAATCATTTAAAATTAAAAAAAAGAGGCCATCCCAATTTATTTTGAGATAGCCTCTTTCACTGAATTCAAACTATATATTATTTAATGTTCGGGTTCAGTTTGTTCCATTCTGATACTGGAGGAAGAACGCCCATTGCGATAACTTCGTCACGCAAAGCGCACAAGTGTTCGTAGCTCTTATCCAAAGCAGCCTGTTCTTCTGCAGTACCGTTCAGTTCAGCGCAGTGGCAACCTTCAGTATCGATAGAAGTTTCCCAAGCCATCATGATGTGATCGTACTTAGCGTTAGAAACGTAAGTACCAGCAGGCCAACGGAATGCTTTTCCACCCATAGCAGCACCAATCATTTCGATAGAAACGTATGATGGGCTCTGGAATGAAGAACGGCCACGCAAGTTGATGATGTTTGCACCACCTTTAGTTACTTTCTGCTGGATTTCAGCCCACTGTTCTTTAGTCAAAGCATCAGTACCGATGATGTCTGTCAAAGCTTTACCGTTTACTTTTGCAGTAGAAGCAAATACAGCCATCTGTTCGCCATGACCACCGTAAGTACGGCAGTTTTCAACAGCGTCCATAGAAATACCGAAATGTTTAGCCAATTCGCTACGCAGACGAGTAGAGTCAAGAGCAGCCAATGTTGTAACCTGACCTGGTTTCAAACCTGAGTACAACAAAGTAATCAAACCAGTGATATCTGCCGGGTTGAAGATGATAACGATGTGTTTTACATCCGGGCAGTATGCTTTTACGTTTTTACCGAATTCTTCAGCGATAGCAGCGTTACCTTTCAACAGGTCTTCACGAGTCATACCAGCTTTACGTGCTGCACCACCTGAGTTTACGATATATTTAGCACCAGTCAGCGCTTCTTTGATATCTGAAGTGAAAGTGATGTTCACACCTTCGAAACCGCAGTGGAACAATTCTTCAGCAACACCTTCCAAACCTGGAGCGTACGGGTCGTACAAACAGATGTTAGGAGTTAAGCCCATCATGATAGCAGTCTGAGCCATGTTAGAACCGATCATACCGGCAGCACCTACAATGGTAAGTTTTTCGTTTGTTACAAATTCCATAATTCTTATTATTTAAGTTATGTGATAATGATGTTTGTCTACATTATTTTCTTTCGCTACAAAGATAAGAAAAAGATAGAAGATGAAGCGTTAAAAATGAAGAATTAATTAGAAGGAACCAATGAAAATAGAAAGAAGACAAAAAGGGAAAACACTATTTCTGCAATTTACCGGTTGAGGTTGTGTGGATTATGTAGTTTCCGATTCTAAGGGAAAATGAAGACGGTCAAATTTGAAACATTTTGTGCACAAATTTGACCGAATGGTGAATAATATCCGAAAATCTTGTTTGGGGTTATACAAACCAGGTAGAATGATCTTCGTAAGGAGCGAAAGTCAGACTTTGAGGATTGGGTTCAACTCCCGACAGATACTTGGATAAAATACGAAGCACTTCCTGGGTATCTTTTTCTCGTACTACTACTGATATACTTTGGTTGTCGCTGCCATATGAAATCATTAAAATAGGAATGTCTTTTAATAAATCGATTATGCGAGCTTCTACTTTACTGATATTCCAGTCGAACTCTCCTAATATAGATATGGCAGTAACATTCTTTTCTACTGTAACTTTAGCAAATCGAGAGAGTTCATTCAGTATTTTATTCCAGAAAATGTCATAAACTCTTATGGCAACCGATATGTTTGTACTGGAAGATGTAAGCAGATAAATGGGTACCAAATTGTTTACAAGGATACCTAATGCTTGTGTAGATACCTGCGATGAAGGAATTGTACCTAAAGGTGACATACGTAAATAGTTGATATCCTTTCGTACAGTTATGGCTTTTATATCATGCTTTTTCTTTTCTTCATCAATGTAGATAGCAGGGAAGTTCGCCTGATTATCGCTTATCAGGCGAATACTGATTTGTTTTTCACGAGCCGAGAGGAGGGTAGAGTGCGCAATATGAATGTCATCGGTAATGAGCATGTGTCCGGCTTCTTCGTAGGTCAGACAAAGCTCGTTTTTTTCGTTATCTAAGCAATGAAGTCCTTGAGTCGGCATAATTAAAAAAAGTTCTTTTGCCTGGAAAGCAATTGCTACATAAAGCGCATATAAATCGGTACACATATCAATCAGATAGGTCGCCTCACCAGATTCGTTTCGGTATACATTAGACGGCATAACATATATCTTACCCGATTCTGTCTGTATGTTCGCGGAATTTATATCAGGAATCTGTTCTTCATTCAACTGGATAAATTCAGAAGCATCGAGTAAGGATGCGTTCATTCCTTTGTACTTCAAATATGCAGTACAAAGAATGGCCGAAAGGTATCCTCCTGTTGTTCTTATATCTGTTTCCTGCTGGCAAGATGCTTCTGAATGTGACTTTGCCAGATGTACGAAATGGTCTATCCGTGCTGTAATGTCTGCTTTTGTAGCACATGTATTCGCCTCATCTGTATCTGGAACCGCAAACATACTGATGCACTCTTCTTTCAATGTATCTATGGCATGCAAAGCTTCGGTCTGCTGGTTTTGGATCAAAAGTTCAGAAATATTTTCCAAACTCTGTTTTATCCAATCGAAAGAAGAAAGGATGATGATAAATGGTTCTTCTGAGCGAATTTTTTCGATGTGTGATAGGATTTTTTCGGAAGTATTAGTTGTCTCTATACTGCAAACTTTCATTGTTTTACTTTATCTATTAATGCTGTTTTTGTTACTCTTTCTTCTTGAATAGTCGGGTAGATATGCTTTTACAATAAATATTCCTAAACATATACTCTCAAAATTCTCTGCAAAGAAAATAATTTAATTTTGATTTGAAAGGAGTTATTTTCTTTAATGTTTCATTTGTATCAATATTTGTGCCGAACAGCCTTTTTGTGTCATTGCAGTGTATTTTTCTTTTTCTGAGTGTAATTTTTGCGGTTAAAAGGCTTTTGTTATATTTGCAGCCGATAGAATTGTTTCAATATGCATACAAGCACTTTACATCACGACCGAAAGAGTGTCCGTTTCCGTTTTTGGAGTCGGAAGAGTTATGCTGTGTTCGGAAGTCTGCATTGCCATGTTACTATAGGTAGTGTAGGTAAAGGTATTGCTGATTCTGCTTTGGATAAGTCAAAAGTGGTTTTCTCTTTGAGGGATAACTGTAGGGGAGTGCAGCATTTGGCGGCAGAAGATAAAGACGACTGGGAGGCAGATGCCGGTTTCCCACAAAGGGAAAACGGAAGTGATTTTCTTTCTCTGCTGTTTGCAGGCGGAGGTTGTGTACGGGGTAGCGTATATGCCGGTTGGACATTTCGGATATTTGTCATTCATGTAAACGGAGTGACGAAGCAACTGTGTGGTATCTGTGCAGATACTAAAGCTGGTTGCTTCGTCACTCCGTTCTTTTTATACATATTATTATGGTAGAAGAACTGGAAAAAAAAGTTGGTGAAGGAGTTTCGTTGACACGGAAGGAAGCATTGTGGTTGGCGGAAGAAGCTCCTTTTGAAGCGCTTTGTGAAGCTGCGCATCGTTTGACAGGACAGTTTGCTTCACATAAGTTTGATATGTGCTCCATTATTAATGCTAAATCGGGACGTTGTCCGGAAAACTGTAAATGGTGTGCACAGTCGGCCCATTATGCTACAGGGGTGGAAGAATATGGATTAGCTTCTGCAGAAGAATGTTTACGTCATGCTCAGGCAAATGAGGAACTGGGGGTACATCGCTTCTCTTTGGTTACAAGTGGAAAAAGACCTACCTCCAAGGAACTGGATATTTTGTGTGAACGCTTTGCTTACTTGCACACTCATACTTCCATCTGTCTTTGTGCTTCACTTGGTCTGGCTACAGAGGAGCAGTTGCTGCGTTTGCGTCAGGCAGGGGTAGAGCGTTATCATTGTAATCTGGAAACAGCTCCTTCCTATTTCCCGAATCTTTGTACAACTCATACACAGGAGCAGAAAATAGAGACGTTGCGTGCAGCACACCGTGCCGGTATGGATGTATGTAGTGGTGGTATTATAGGTATGGGAGAGAGTATGGAACAGCGGGTAGAACTGGCTTTCACTTTAAAGGAACTGGATGTACAGTCTATTCCATTGAACTTGTTGCAGCCTATTCCTGGAACTCCATTGGAGAAGACTCCCCGCTTGTCTGATGAAGAGGTTCTTCGGACTATAACTATGTTCCGCTTTGTGAACCCGACGGCTTATCTGCGTTTTGCCGGAGGACGCTCGCTTCTGAGTGAGGAGGCTGTCCGTAAGGCACTGTATGTGGGAGTGAATTCGGCCATAGTAGGAGACTTGCTTACTACATTAGGCTCGAAAGTAAAAGAAGATATAAAACGAATCAAGGAGGTAGGGTATGAATTATGAACAGCTTGTGGATAGCTTCGACAGAGAACATTTGTGGCATCCTTATACATCGACATTGAATCCGTTGCCTACTTATAAAGTGGAAAGAGCAGACGGATGCATACTGACATTATCAGACGGTACACGGCTTATTGATGGAATGTCGTCGTGGTGGTGTGCTGTACACGGATATAATCATCCGGTACTGAATAAAGCTATAGAGGAACAGTTGGGCCGGATGTCGCACGTGATGTTTGGAGGACTGACTCATACCCCTGCTATCGAGTTGGGAAAACTGTTGCTGGAAGTGGTACCTCCTTCTATGCAGAAAATATTTTATGCAGACAGTGGTTCCGTGGCCGTAGAAGTAGCTTTGAAGATGGCTGTGCAGTATCAGTTTGCAGCCGGTAAACCGGAGAAGAGTAATTTTATAACCATCCGTTCGGGATATCATGGTGATACTTGGAATGCCATGTCGGTGTGCGATCCGGTAACAGGTATGCATAGTCTGTTTGGTTCGGCTTTACCCGTACGTTTTTTTGCGCCTTCACCTAAAAGTCGTTTTGGGGGAGAATGGGATGAAGCAGATATCCTTCCGTTGCGTGAGGCTATTGAACAGCATCATCAGGAACTGGCAGGACTTATTTTGGAGCCTATTGTGCAGGGGGCCGGAGGAATGTGGTTCTATCATCCCAACTATTTGCGTGAGGCTGCCAAATTGTGTCGTGAGTATGGCTTGCTACTGATTTTTGATGAAATAGCTACCGGCTTTGGACGTACCGGTAAATTGTTTGCCTGGGAACATGCAGGAGTAGAACCGGATATCATGTGCATTGGAAAGGCATTGACCGGAGGGTATATGACTTTTTCTGCTGTTCTGACTACTGACCGTGTAGCTGATTGTATTTCTTCTCATCATCCCAATGTCTTTATGCACGGTCCTACGTTTATGGGAAATCCGCTGGCTTGTGCTGTGGCTAAGGCTTCGGTACAACTTCTTTTGTCGTCCGGCTGGAAAGAAAAAGTGGCCTGCATCGAAAAACAGTTACGCGAGGAACTGGCTCCGGCTTCTTTATTGCCTCAGGTAGAAGATGTACGTGTCTTGGGGGCTATTGGAGTCATTGAAATGAAGAAACCGGTAGACATGGCACAGATGCAGCGCTTGTTTATAGAAGAAGGTATCTGGGTACGGCCGTTTGGCAAATTGGTTTACATCATGCCGCCTTTTATTATTACTCCGCAAGAACTGAGCAAACTGACTTCGGGATTGATAAAGGTTGTAAAACAAACATTATGAGTATGGAACAGATGGATGAGGCCTTTCTGACAGAACTGGACAGACTGGCTGGAATAAATAATTTGCGGGTATTGCCGGAGGTAAGGCAAAACGGAAAATGGATAGAGAAAGAAGGAGCAAGAATGTTGAATCTTTCTTCAAACGACTATTTAGGGTTGGCCTCCGATGTATCTTTGAAACAAGAGTTTATGAGTGAGATAAAGGAAGAGGATTTTTTATTTTCTTCTTCCTCCTCTCGTTTGTTGACAGGTAATTTCCCTGTTTATACGGAACTGGAACAGTTGCTTGCCGATACATTTGGAGCCGAAAGTGCATTGGTCTTTGGTAGCGGCTATCACATGAACATGGGAATATTGCCGGCTGTTGCCGATGGCAACACGTTGATATTGGCCGATAAACTGGTACATGCCAGTCTGATAGACGGTATCCGTCTGTCGGTTGCCCGATGCATCCGTTACCGGCATCAGGACTATACACAGGTAGAACAGCTCTTGGAGAAGCATCATACTGAATACTCCCGCATTATTCTGGTAACGGAAAGTGTGTTCAGTATGGACGGAGATGTGGTTCCGCTTGCTCGTCTGGTTTCACTCAAGAAGACATATTCCAATCTGATGCTGTATGTCGACGAAGCACATGGTATCGGAGTACGCGGACAACATGGCTTGGGAGTGGCAGAGGAACAAGGATGTTTACACGACATTGATTTTCTTTGTGGAACTTTTGGAAAGGCATTGGCTTCAGCCGGAGCTTATGTGGTTTGCAGGAAAGTAATACGGGATTATTTGGTAAATAAGATGAGAACCTTGATTTTTACTACAGCTCTTCCTCCACTCAATATGGCATGGACTCGTTTTATTTTTTCTCGTTTGGGAGAATGGACAGAGCGAAGAAAACATTTGGATATGATTTCATCCCGTCTGCGCGAAGCGGTACAGAGCAATGGATATGAATGTGCTTCTGGCAGTCATATTGTACCGCTGACAGTAGGCAGTAGTGAGCGGGCTGTATGGTATGCAACGGAATTGCAGCGAAAAGGTTTCTATGTATTGCCTGTTCGTCCACCTACTGTTCCGGAAGGTACTTCGCGTTTGCGTTTTTCACTTACAGCCGCTATGACAGAAGAAGATATTAATTCGCTTGTTCAGAACATAATACCTCGTACTGTATGAAACAGCTCTTTTTAAAACGGGAAGGAAATCCTCGCTTGCTTTTGTTTTTTGCGGGATGGGGAGCAGACGAACATTTGTTCCATCGTCCTGTACCACAAGGTTATGATTATTTGTTGTGCTTCGATTATCGTACTTTGGATTTTGATGAAGCATACCTTGAGGGGTATCAGGAGATTTATGTGATGGCATGGTCAATGGGAGTCTGGGTTGCCGGATATGTATTGTCCAATGCTTCTTGGCCGGTAATAAGAAGTCTGGCTGTGAATGGTACCGTTTATCCGATAGATGACGAAAGAGGCATTCCGCATGCCATATTCGAAGGTACGTTACAAGGTTTCTCGGAAAAGACTTTAGTACGCTTTCGCCGCCGCATGTGTGGTACTCAAGAAGGAGTCAAAGCTTTTCTTGCACATGAGCCGTATCGTCCGTTGGAAGAACTGAGAGAAGAACTTGCTGCTTTAAAACAGGAAGTACAGGTAAAAAATACTCCGACGTTTCATTGGAATAAAGCCATTGTTGGTTTGCAGGATTTGATTTTTCCTGTAAACAATCAGCAAAAAGCCTGGGAGGGAGTAGAAATAGAAAGATTGAATATCGCTCATTACGATGAGTGCTTGTTCGACAATCTGTTGTCGGGAAAGGAAGAAGGATGGATAAGACTTTAATCAGAAAACGTTTTGCACGTGCTACTGGAAGTTATTTGCAGACTGCTTCAGTACAGCGTACTATTGCCGAGCGCATGGTAGACCGTATAAGTGTTTATGTGCCGGAGGCGGATCAGCATAAGATTCTTGAAGTAGGGTGTGGTACAGGTATGTTTACCCGTATGTATTTACAGCAACATTCACCTGAACAGTTGTTTCTGAATGATATTTGTCCGGAGGTACAGACCTGTTTTTCTGATTTGCTGGAAAGAAAAGTTGACTTTCTGATGGGAGATGCCGAGAAACTTTGTTTTCCCTCGAACCTGGACATGATTGTATCTTGTTCGGCGATACAATGGTTTGAGCATCCTGTTGCTTTTCTTTCCAGATGTGCCCGCTTTCTAAAGCCTGGAGGATTTTTGGCTTTCAGTACTTTTGGAAAGATGAATATGCAGGAAATAGCTTCAGTGTCTTCGGTATCGCTGAACTATCTTTCGTTGGAAGAACTGAAGCGTGAGCTGGAACCTTATTATCATCTGGTGTATAGTCATGAAGAAGTATTCCGGCTTTCTTTCGAATCGCCGATGGCTGTACTGAAGCATCTTAAAGAAACAGGTGTTACCGGTATCCGCTCTGGGGTATGGACACGGGGCAAGCTGGATGCTTTTTGCATGCATTATTCAAGTCGTTATGCATCGGAAGGTGGTATGGTACCGCTTACCTATCATCCTATATATATAATATGTCAACTTAAAAAGTAAAAGATATGAAAGAGAATGTGTATTTTGTCAGTGGTATTGATACAAATATCGGAAAAAGTTATGCTACTGGTTATCTGGCTCGTGAATGGAACAAGAGCGGAATACGTACCATTACACAGAAGTTTATTCAGACTGGAAATACTGAACTGTCGGAAGATATAGAGTTACACCGTAAGTTGATGGGGACAGGTCTGCTTCCGGAAGATAAGGAGGGGCTGACCATGCCTGAGATTTTTACATATCCCTGTTCTCCTCATCTGGCAGCAGAAATAGACAAGCGTGCAATTGATTTTAATAAAATAGAACGTGCTACTGAGGCATTAAGTGAAAAGTATGATGCAGTTTTATTGGAGGGTGCAGGAGGATTGATGGTACCATTGACGCGTGATTTGCTGACTATCGATTATATTGCTCAAAAAAATTATCCGTTGATATTTGTTACATCTGGCCGTCTGGGTAGTATTAATCATACTCTGTTGAGTCTGGAGGCAATCCGTAAAAGAGGTATTCGCTTGCATACACTGATGTATAATCTGTATCCGGTATCGGATGATGAACTGATTCGCCGTGATACTGAAGACTATATTCGTACATTATTGGCGAAGGAATATCCAGACACTGAATTTGTTTCGGTCCCTTGTTTGTAAAAATAAGGAATTGTAGTAAAGTAGATATGTTTTGTTTTATATCGACTGAAAGCAGATTTTAAACACATCTGTTTATATAGATGCAAAAGTTGAAAAATGTAACAAATATCTTGTGTCTCACGATGTAAGTATTGTGAGGCACAAGATTGTTTCATTACGACAAGTTTGATATCTTTTCGAAAAACAAATATTATGATTTCTCCAGTTCTGTGTTTGTAAATGACAGAATATCCATGTTTTGCTGTTGAGTAAAGGGTTTTTGTCTGTGCGGGCACTTTACCAACATACATTTTTCACATTTACAGGTTTGTGTGATGTTGCAGGGATCTATGTGGATAGTGAGCTGGATTCTGTTCCCATATTTTTGGTTTAATACATCTTTCAACTGACTTCCTAAATTATGTCCTGCCTCTACTGTATAATACCAGGGAACAGTAAGGTCGCAATCGATATAAAGGTAATTTCCCGATTTGATAATCTTGGTATTGTGGATATCAATCCATTCAGGTTGACGATTTTCATTTAAAACAGTGACCATTTCACCAAGTAATTGCTCATCAGCATGGTCTACAAGTCCTGTAATGGTCTGTCGTAGAATAGAAATACCGGTAAAGATGATAATACCGCCAAATAATAAGGCCAATGCACTGTCAATCCATGATATTTTGGTGAAGAATAAGGCCAACAGACCGATTACGAGTCCGATGGTAGAATATGTATCGGAATGCAAGTGTTTGCCTCCTGCTACTAAGGCTACAGAGTTATGCTTCTTGCCGGTACGGATACTATAGGTTCCTAACAGATAGTTTATTATACCGGAAAAAGCTATGATATAAATACCAATATCCAGCTTTTGAATTTCCACAGGGAAAAGCAGGCGTTTTACAGCTTCGTAGATAATCATAATGCCGGCAATAATAATCAGGATACCTTCTGATGAGGCTGAGATTAATTCAATCTTTCCGTGTCCGAAGGGGTGATTACGGTCTTGCGGCTGCATAGCCAAATGCAGACTGTATAGACTTACTGCTCCTGCTACTACATTGACAATACTTTCCAGCGCATCGGTCAGTACACCAACCGAATGGGTTACATAATAAGCTATAAACTTGGCTATCAGAATAACAAAAGAGACCAATACAATTCTTTTTTGTACCTTAAGTTTTATTTGGTCTGTATGAATTTCCATCTTAGTATATGTATATTGATAATTGGTGAATACAGATGAATTTCAATTTTTGCGGGACAAATATAACGATTATATTGATACGATGAAATTTGCTTTAGAAAAGGAATACTTTGTTTAGCTTTTGAAATAAACGGAACTCTGTTAAAGCGGAAGATGTATGGAATAAACTGAAATGGGAAAATAGCGACTTCAGCCTTGTATTTGGTTGCTTCATTTTTTTATGGTCGTAAGAGTAGAATATACCTACTATTTTTGAAATCAATAATAGAAAATGACCCTCAGACTATGTTTAAGAAAATTGTACACTTTTCCGTTCGGAAAAAACTGTTTGTGGCATTAACAACTTTGTTTTTGCTGATAGGTGGTATTTATTCTATGTTGACACTGCCCATTGATGCAGTACCAGATATTACGAATAATCAGGTACAGATTGTAACCGTATCACCGACATTGGCTCCACAGGAAGTGGAGCAGTTGATTACTTTCCCTATTGAGGTAGCGATGAGTAATATCATGAATGTAGAAGAAATACGTTCTGTATCGAGGTTTGGTTTGTCATTGGTAACTGTTGTATTTAAGGAAGATGTACCCACTTTGGATGCCCGTCAGCTTATTAACGAACAGATTCAAGCCGTGAGTGGTGATATTCCAACAGAACTTGGTACTCCGGAATTGATGCCTATAACTACTGGTTTGGGCGAAATCTATCAGTATGTACTAAAGGTAGCTCCCGGTTATGAAAAAAAATACGATGCCATGGAGTTACGTACGATTCAAGACTGGATTGTAAAACGACAGCTTTCTGGTATTCCGGGTATTGTAGAGATAAATAGTTTTGGAGGCTATCTCAAACAATATGAAGTGGCAATCGATCCGGATGCTTTATACTCATTGAATATTACGATTGGCGATGTTTTTGAGGCATTGAATCGAAACAACCAGAATACGGGTGGAAGCTATATAGAAAAGGTAAATAAGGCTTATTATATTCGATCCGAGGGAATGATTACAGATCTTCATGATATAGAAAAAATTGTAGTGACCAATCGTGGAGGGATTCCTGTACATGTAAGTGATATTGCAACGGTACGTTTTGGTGCACCTAAACGTTTTGGTGCTATGACTAAGGATGGAGAAGGAGAGTGTGTGGGAGGTATTGCAATGATGTTGAAAGGTGCCAATGCTAATATAGTAACAAAAGAATTGGAGAAACGTGTGGCTAAGGTGCAGAAAATGTTACCGGAAGGAGTTAGTGTTGAACCTTATCTTAATCGTGCAGAATTGGTTAATAGAAATATATCTACCGTTGTCCGTAATTTGATTGAAGGTGCTTTGATTGTATTTGTGGTACTTATTATCTTTTTGGGTAATGTACGCGCTGGTTTGATTGTTGCTTCTGTGATTCCTTTGGCAATGCTTTTCGGATTTATTTTAATGCGTGTCTTTGGCGTGTCTGCTAATCTGATGAGTTTGGGAGCGATTGACTTTGGTATTGTAGTAGATGGTTCTATTGTTATATTAGAAGGTATCCTTGCTCATATTTATGGAAAACGTCTTGCAGGTAAGAAGTTAAGTCAGGAGGAAATGGATCATGAGGTGGAAATGGGAGCAGGTAAAGTCGTGCGTAGTGCCACTTTTGCCGTTCTGATTATTCTGATTGTATTCTTTCCCATTTTGACTTTGTCGGGTATTGAAGGAAAATACTTTACTCCTATGGCAAAGACACTAGTGTTCTGTATTATTGGTGCTTTATTGTTGTCGTTGACGTATGTACCGATGATGGCTTCTTTGTTCCTGAAGCGTGAGGTGGTGCTGAAGTCTACTTTTGCCGACCGTTTCTTTGAAAAGTTGAATCGTATTTATAGAAAAGTATTGGATTATTGTCTTCTGCATGCGTGGAAAACAGTGGGGGTATCGTTTGCGATGTTATTAGCTTCTTTGTTCTTGTTCGGTCGTTTGGGAGCTGAATTTATTCCGACATTGGATGAGGGAGATTTTGCTATGCAGATGACACTTCCTGCAGGAAGTTCGTTGAGCAAGAGTATTGATGTATCGTTGCGTGCAGAAAAGATACTGAAAGAGAAGTTTCCTGAAATCAAACATGTGGTAGCAAAGATCGGGACCGCTGAAGTTCCTACAGATCCTATGGCTGTAGAAGATGCCGATGTGATGATTGTAATGCGTCCGTTTGATGAGTGGACATCAGCCGGGAGTCGTGCTGAAATGGTAGAAAAGATGAAGGAAGCATTAGCACCGATTACTGACGCAGAGTTTAATTTCAGTCAGCCTATTCAGCTTCGCTTCAATGAACTGATGACCGGAGCAAAAGCTGATATAGCAATTAAATTGTATGGTGAGGATATGGAAGAACTATATGCAAAGGCTAAAGAGGCTGCTCGTTATATAGAACAGGTTCCTGGAGCTTCGGATGTGCTTGTGGAGCAAGCGATGGGACTTCCTCAGCTGGTAGTCAATTATGATCGGAATAAGATAGCTCGCTATGGAATAAACATTGAAGAACTGAATACTATTATACGTACAGCTTATGCCGGTGAAGCGGCTGGAGTTGTGTTTGAAAATGAGCGTCGGTTCGATTTAGTACTTCGTTTGGACAATGATAAGGTAAAAGACTTGAATCTGGATAGACTTTTTGTGCGTACTTCCGAAAATATTCAGTTGCCTGTCAGTGAAGTCGCATCTATTAGTCTGGTTAATGGTCCGCTTCAGATTAACAGAGATGCAACCAAACGGCGTATCGTGATTGGAGTCAATGTACGTAATGCTGATATTCAGCAAGTGGTTTCTAAAATACAGTCTGTATTGGATACGCATATTAAGTTAAAACCAGGTTATTACTTCGAATATGGCGGACAATTTGAAAACTTGCAAAATGCCATTCGTACTTTATTGGTTGTTATCCCGGTTGCATTGATGCTGATTCTGCTGTTGCTTTTCTTTGCTTTCAGGAGCATAATCTATTCTTTGGTCGTATTTTCTACCATTCCACTTTCCTTGATTGGAGGAATTGTTGCATTGTGGCTTCGAGGGCTTCCTTTCAGTATCTCGGCTGGTGTAGGATTTATTGCATTGTTTGGAGTTGCGGTATTGAATGGTATTTTGATGATTAACCATTTTAATGATTTACGTAAAAAACAAAATTATACGATGTGTACGAGTCGAATTATTGCATTAGGTTGTCCACACTTATTGCGTCCGGTTTTTCTGACTGGTTTGGTTGCTTCGCTGGGATTTGTACCTATGGCAATAGCTCAGTCAGCTGGTGCAGAAGTACAGCGTCCGTTGGCTACGGTAGTGATTGGTGGATTGATTGTGTCGACATTGCTTACTCTAATTAGGGATAGTCATTTAATTCCTTCAATTTGAATTAACCAGCAGACTTTCC